>MDTC01193642.1_pt1 | contig 15948 bp, 15 predicted proteins | sample 811181 | NCBI WGS metagenome assembly MDTC01 (sample SAMN05326644, study PRJNA326480) | marine metagenome | isolation source: seawater | place: Pacific Ocean: North | collected 2011
AGGGGACAGAATAACTGTTCCAAAGGTAGTTGCAGGAAACATCGCAGCTATTACGGGCATACGATCTGCTGCTGCCGGTGTGACTCTATCAAGAGATAAGGATTTCACACCATTCGAAGCAATCCGACACTACTCCGATCCCGTGGTTACAGTCGCAGTTGAGCCAAAGAGTATGAAAGACCTTCCAAAATTCATTGATGCATTGAGGTCATTAGCAAAATCTGATGCTTCTTTACAAGTTAGCACAAATCAAGAAACTGGAGAAGCACTTCTTGCTGGAATGGGAGAACTTCACTTGGAAATTACCGTTTACAGGCTCGAAGAAGAGCAGAATATCAAAGTAAAGGTAAGTCCACCCATCGTTGTTTATCGCGAATCGGTCGAAGGCAATAACAAGGGTAGAGCATTTGAGGGGAAGTCTCCTAACAGACACAACCGTTTCATGATGGAATGTGAACCTCTGCCAGCAGAAGTAATATCTGCACTTAGAGAAGGCCACTTTGGAAATGGAACCATCAGATCTGGTGACGCTAAAGAAACCGGTAACAAATTTGGAGAGTTTGGTATGGATAAAGACATGATGCGCAAGATATATGCTATTCATGACACAAACGTTCTAGTGAATGACACCAAAGGTATACAGGGTCTACACGAAACACGGGAACTAATTATTGAGGCTTTCAATGAAGTGTGCAAGAAAGGGCCAATCGCTGATGAACCTGTAACTGGTATGATGGTAAGGCTTGTTGACGCCAAACTGCACGAAGACGCTATACACCGTGGACCTGCACAGACTATTCCTGCTGTAAGAAATGGAATCAAAGGTGCCATGATGAGAGCACGCACAGTGATAATGGAACCCATGCAAAGATCCCATGTGAGTGTTCCCAACGACTGGTTAGGACAAGTTACGCGTGAAATAACAAACAGAAGAGGAATCATTGAAGATATGCCATCAGAAGGCGAGGCTACAACCGTTATTGGTACATTACCTATTGCTGAAACGTTCGGATTTTCAAATGATATACGTGCTGCATCACAAGGTCGTGCTGTTTGGAACTCTGAAAACACAGGGTTTGAAATGCTTCCACCACAATTATTTGACAAGGTTGTCGGTGAAATTAGAACACGTAAAGGATTGAAGCCAGAACCAAATCCAGAGTCCTATTACGCAGACTAATAAAAAAATCTGAAATCATACATTTGGTGTGATTGTTTATGTCAATAGTACTAGGAATATTCATTTCCAATGGTGGTGTTCCAAAACAGGCTGTAGAATCAGCCGAGATAACAAAACATGGTGTTGTTGGAGATAGTCAAGCAGATACTAAGCATCATGGTGGTGAAATGCGAGCAGTTTGTGTGCTTGAGAACGAAGTCTTAACAAAATTACAAGGAGAGGGCCACCCCATCATGCCTGGAAGCACAGGAGAAAATATTCTTGTTCAAGGATTCAATCTTGCTATAGGTAAAACCTTCAAAATAGGAACTGTTGAGTTGGAGGTCATGTCTGCTGCAACACCTTGTAAGACTATTTCTGAATCATTCACAAACGGAGACTTCAATAGAATTTCAAATAAGAAACACCCCGGCGACACCAGGTGGTATTGCCGAGTAATAAATCCGGGGATAATCAATAAATCCGTTTAAGTTGATAATCAGTTAATTCTCTTAAAGCACGGATAGCAGGATTTTGTTCTAACCTGTCGAGGCAATCATGTGCTTTGCGATGGTAAGACTCCGCTTTAGCCTTAGCATAATCAATGGAACCCAAATCATGTAGTGCCTGGTGACCACGCTCTACCTGTTCTGTGGTAACATCCTCGCCCTTTCCTAAAACTGAGAGAAGATCATCTTTCGATTGAGATGGTGGCTGCCTTAATGCGTGGATTACCATCAATGTCCTCTTACCTTGAGCAACATCGCTACCACAGGGTTTACCCAAAGTATCTGAGTCAGATAATACATCTATCAAGTCATCCATCAATTGGAAACATAGCCCTAGTGCTAACCCCCAATCATGCATGCATTCAACGACATCTTGGTCTGCACCTGCTAGATGAGCTCCCACTTCAGCACAAGTTAGGAACATAGCGGCAGTTTTACCATGAATCATTTCAATATACTCCTCTTCTGAAACCAGATCCCTGCTCTCAAATTCTATGTCTTGCTGCTGCCCTTCACTACACATTCTAACCATTCTACCAATGCGTTTGACAAGGAATGGCAGTAGTTCAGGTTCGAGTCCTTCAGCGACAGCCATAGCCTCAAATGCAATCGCTAACATAGCATCTCCGGCATTTATTGCTGTAGGAAGATCGAACGCTTTGTGAACAGCAGGACGTCCTCTGCGAACGTCATCATCATCCATTATATCATCATGAACCAAGGTGAAATTGTGAATTATCTCTATAGCAGCGCCCACATCCAAAAGTCCTGAATGTGTATCGCCAACGGCCTTCGCAACCAACCAAGGAAGAGTTGCTCTGAGTCTCTTTCCGCCACCCTCGATTAGATGCATCATCGCACCAGATAATCTATCTAGCTTGGTATGGGTGAGAGCACGCTCTATACGAGATTCTACGAGATACTTGATTTCTGACATACTTACGGCAAGGTCAGCACCGATTGCTGTTGGTAGCATGTGACTCACATCTCCCATATCGTGAATAATGTCATCTGATTTTGTACACCCAGGTCGCCACCAATCATCCGTCATTACTCTGGTTGCTATACATCGGAACCATGGTGCGATTACGTTTTCATGGTCATTGGCAATCAACATGTCTTCTAGTTCTGCTTTAGAGACCCATTTGACTGCGTCAACTTCATTGGGATTTGGCTTTAATTCAACATCAGCGTGTATCACTAGACAGTGGTCGACCTCTCTCTCAATCCATTCTTCATCTTGCCTAGATTGATACCTCATTCTTGTAACAAAATCAAAACTACCTACAGGTACTTGCGATGGATGGATACCAAGTTCTTGTTCTAATTTCCTAATTGCAGCACGCTTTACTCCTAAAGCGTCCTTCAACTCCATCTCCTCTTCAGAGTGAAGTGGATGTGAACAACAAGAATTTGCCCAAACATTTGGGAAGGTAATTTTGTGAGAAGCACGCTTTTGTAGTAGAAGTCTACCTGATTTATCGAACAATAAGACGCTGAAAGCGCGATGGAATTTGCCTTCCTTGTAATGCGCATCAAACTTAGAGATGGGTCCAATTACCTGATCTTGTTCGTTAACTTGTATTACTGCCTCGGACATCAAAACTTCTTGGGTTGCATCCGTACCCTCCAAAACAGTAGAGGCCTCAGTAGTCACTTTTACTGTCGGAACATCACCTATGGCATATCCGGACATCAACTCACCTGTTACGTCCTTCCGCGTCCACTAAATCAACAGTTCCCTGACACAATTTTTGTGCCCACCACAGATTTACCGTGAATTGCGTCCAAAACTCTCTGCGGATATTCACCGTTTACAATAATGACATCGATCCCTTTTTCTGCAATCATAGCCCCTCTTTGAGCTTTTAAACCGATTCCTCCTGTTACATCGATTGCAGATGCGTGTTCACCCTCAAATTCCATATCAGGACTCCAAACCTCAATCAAATCTTCCGAACTTGCACGACTTGGCGGAACTCGTAAAATCCCGTCCACTTCTCCAATCGCAAATATAGCACGCTCGACACCCGGGATTTCTGTAGCGTATCTATACATCAAATCATCTCCAGATAAAATTCCAAAATCTGTAGACGTATCGTCAACAACGTCACCGTACACAACTGTTACTCCATCGTGAAGAGGAAGTTTGCCTTTGAATGTAGCACCTACACCATTTGCCCAGGTGTGAGGTGGATATGATCTTGCATCAATGCCTTTATTTCTAAGCGATTCCAAAACAATGCCATTCAATTTGAGCATGTCACTCCTCACCTCGGAAACAGCAGAATCTTGGTCCAAACTTTCGATATTACCCTCCGCCAATCTAAATTCTTTGGACTTGAGATGACCGTAAGAACCAGCACCGTGAACAATTACCAATCTTTTGTCAGATTTTGAACACACATCAGCCAATGAATCCACTACCGTCTGATTGATTGTGCAGAGTTGACTTTTTTCTGTGATTAGGCCGCCACCCCATTTGATGACTACTGTTCCGCCCATGTCAGGGGCAGACATTTCCTACTAATGTGTGCATTGGATTTACATGGGAGTTTGGATACGGACCAAACATGACAGAGTCACCAACCGTTGACGAATTCATCCGTCACATGCAAGCAGAATTGGAGGCTTGTGAGGATATTGTCGACAAAAATGAGAGACAAAAACGCCAATGGCAAATTGAATCCTCTTTACTATTAGCAATTGAATTTGCAACCAGATTCAAGGAATTATCAAAACTTGGTCAAAATCCAATGAAGATTGTAGAGGCACTGGCCTCTCCAAATGCTAACAATGCAGATATTGCGAAGCAGGTAATCGCTATCGCAGGCGGTATGTGTCCACACTGTGGATCATCAATGGATCCGGATCTTGATTTTTGCCCAAGCTGTGGTGAATACGTCGAGTAATCACTCTTCTTCCCACATTGAGATCATCTCTTGTATTGAGGGGTCGTCTTCTTCGACATGATACAGATACTCCGATGGCATCTCTTCACAAAGGAACACTGTCTTACCTGCTCTCCAGATTGTGAAACCATCAGCCACTGCTCTGGTGGTGTCCACTTCCAAAATTGCTGGTCTGCTGATTCTGACGTGCCCTGCTTCCATCGCATTAGCGATGGTCTTAGACAGATGGACATGTTTTCTGTCACCAGCAGTAATTCCATATTCCATGTGGGTCGGTACGCTCTCAGGGTCACATGGCCAGTACAAAGCCTCGGGTATATCATCGGTTGGTAAATCTAATTCCAATTCTATAGAATGGCCGTATGTTGCCCTAATCATTTCGCCCTCTACCTGATAGCGCCCTTTATCATCTGAATTGGCAATTGCTTCAAAGTGCCAACCCCTTAACCAATGAAAATGTCTGCGTTGGTTTTGGATTGCTTCTGATAGCTCTCTAGAATTGACCCAACCATTCAAATCCATTTCAACTCCAAACTTTTCCGGTGCATGCCTTAGAACCAAAGCAAGAATCCTACCTAGACTATTAGCTTCTCTATCCGACATAATGAACTTGCCTTCTTCATTACAAACAGGGCAATTACTACCACTGAAGTGCCCATTATTAATTGAACATGAACGTGTTCTACACTGTCTTAGCATAAAACGGCCTGACGGCAACTACTTCATAATCAGTTCTATTCACTGGAATATGATTCGGGGCAATGATGATGAGAGCGTTACCTGTGGGTAGGTTATGCGAGCAGTCATATCCGATTATGTTCGAACCCCTTTTCATAGAGCGCACAAAGGCGATTTGGCCAATGTTAGACCTGAAGACATGCTTAGCGCACTAGTTTCCGCAACCGTTGAAAGAAACGAACTAGATGTCGAGAATATAGAAGATTTGATGTTGGGCTGCGCCTACCCAGAAGGTGTTCAAGGTTTGAATCTAGGCAGGATTGCAACATACCTGCCAGGGTTGCCTGCTAGCATTCCTGGAATGACTACTAACCGGCTATGTGGTTCGTCAATGCAAGTCGCCCACAGCGCTGTAGGTTCCATAAAAATGGGATCTGGCGATGTGTTCCTTGCTGCGGGCGTCGAAACTATGTCATTGGTAAAACGGGGAGGTTGGAATAGGGACCTACACCCGGATATTGAGCAAAAATATCCAGACGCATATATATCGATGGGAATTACGGCTGAAAACCTAGCAAGTAAATATTCAATATCGAGAACCGAACAAGAGGAATTCGCGCTAAAAAGTCATCAAAAGGCCTTGTTCGCTCAAAGTAAAGGGTCACTAACTAAAGAAATTATTCCAATTAAATCAAACAACGGAACCGTTGAACTTGACGGGTGCATGCGAGAGACATCACTAGATAGAATGGCTAAACTTTCTCCTGCTTTTTTAGAAAATGGAACTGTAACTGCTGCGACCTCCTCTCCACTAACAGACGGAGCTGCTTGCAACCTAATTTGCTCTGAAAGATATCTAAAAGAGCATAGTCTAAATGGACTTGCTGAGATTGTTTCTTCGGCTGTGGTTGGCGTTCCTCCACACATAATGGGAATAGGACCTGTAAATTCATCATTAAAGGCACTAAATAGAGCGGGTATCTCAATTGATGATTTAGATGTTATTGAATTAAATGAGGCTTTCAGCGCGCAATCTCTCGCTGTAATGAGAGACTTAAATTTGGATGTGGATGATAATAGAGTTAACATAGATGGCGGTGCCCTGGCAATTGGACACCCACTTGGTGCGAGTGGTGCCAGAATACTTGGTAAAGCCGCATCACTACTTAACAGATTGAACAAGGAATATGCATTGGTTTCTATGTGTATTGGAGGGGGTATGGGAATTGCAACTGTGTTACGCAGGTATCAATGATAACCTTCATTTGATATACGTGTCACAGGATTATCATGGGTATCCGTAAAGGTCGTAGAGAAGCCTATGAAAATCTCAATTTTTCGGAAGAAGGCGATTGTCCTCGGTGTGGTGGAGAATCCCAATCATCAACATTAGCGGGATACCTTAGTTGCGTGAAATGTGGTTATGAGTGGAAAGATCCGGACCATGTGGCAACCAAAAGAGGTCCACCACAAACCTATCGCAGGGATGCTGAACTAATCGAGGAGTTCAAATCAGAAATGCAGGCAGGAGATCTGAGTAATGTATTAGGCATAGACAAGGGGTTATCTGGAGAACAAGAGGCTTCCCTAAAAAGATTGGAAGACAAATGGATGAGCGGAATGAGCGGACACTTCAATGCAGCAGCTGAAGAGAGGAAGCCTCTAATGATTTCATTTGATGACGACGATAACCTTGTTGATACCACAGTTGGTAGCATAACAATAGTAGCAAACGGATTTGATGGTGGAGAAGAGATAAGATTGGAATATCCTGGACTAGGGACTGAATTCTACGCATTTGATGAAGCCAGCGAAACCGGATGGAGAAGAGGCAGGACTGGTGAAGACACTGCCCGTTCAATTACGAACGTTATTAATCGATTCTCGAAATTGGTTTATGCAACACATGATAGGGAAATGATATTGTTAGAACTAAGGGATGAGAATCTAAATCCTGATTCGTTGGTTATTTTTGTAGACGATCCCGGTGGAACCGACATTGTTGCGGAAAAATCCGGAGTTTCGATGGATCCAAGGGATGTCAGGATGGTCGAAGACTACAAAGTTGTAGTTCAAATCTGCCTTGCCGATGGAATTATTTCACCCTCTGAAGACCAGATGCTGTGGGCAATGCGTCAACAATTAGGCATTGACGATTACTTACATGTGCAGATAGTACAACAAATTTTTGGAGATAATGCACTGAAAGAATGCACAAATTGTGGTGCAATGGCTGATCTATATGCAGACTACGCAGCATGGTACTGTAAAGAATGTGAAAGTTGGTGTTAGTCCCTTGAAATATAGATTATTATTCACTTGGTTTTGAGTCATTAGATGAAGGTATTATTCATAAGGTGAGAGCCAATGGGCCGAAATGGCGAGTATTATGGCAAAAGAAGTACTATACATCGGAATTGACCTCGGAACCTTTCGATCTGTTATGGTCTCCAGTGACAGTCACGAAGAAGAAGAGCTTACTGTGATTGGAACACCCAAGGACCCAATTGCAAGAAATTTCCTAAAAAGAGATGTTCTGTTTGGAAATGAAGCACTAAAGAACAGACTTGCTCTAAACTTGTTTAGACCTCTAGAATTAGGTGTCATAAAAGATACTCCAGAAGACCGAGAATTCATCGCTCACTTCATAACCCACCTAATCGGCTTATCGGACCCTGAAGACTACGACAGGGTTGTTGCGGTGATCGGTGCACCTGCAGAAGCAAGCCACGTCGACAAGACCTCAATCTTTGACGCCGCTGCTGGTTCTGTGAATGCTGCTATGATAATATCGGAACCTTTCGCAGTAGCATACGCTCTAGATATGATTGAGCACACCCTCGTTATCGATATCGGGGCTGGAACTACTGACCTCTGCCGCGTCTATGGTACTATACCTGGCCCTGGAGACCAGATGCATACCGGCTATGCTGGCGACTACGTCGATAGGCAAATCATAGTCGAAGTTCAAAAGAAGTACAATGGTGCACAGATTACAAAGGATATGGCAAGGCGCTGGAAGGAGCAGTATTCATTTGTTTCAACAGCAACGCCTGATGAACCAATAATGGTCGATTTTTCGATAGAAGGGAAAGCGATGACACTCGACATCACAGATTGTGTTCAAGCCGCCTGTGAATCTATTGTTGACCCTATTGTTGAGAACGTAAAGGCACTAATCGCAGGGTCGAATCCAGAATTCCATGACGAGTTCCGAAGAAATATGGTTCTAGCAGGCGGTGGTTCAGGAATTAAGGGTCTTGGAGCCCTGATAGAGAGACGCCTATCAGATATGGGTGAAGTGAATGTTCATGTTGTCGATGACCCAGTTAGACTAGGTGCTATGGGTGGACTGAGATTGGCTATGGAAGTACCTGAAGACATGTGGAAGAACTTGACACTAGCGTCTCGCTAAGTTGTCACTCCTCTTCATGACCCAAAACCAAGGGTGACTCGCAATGAGGACACTTATCCTCTGGGGAAAGTAATAGGGGATTTACTGCAAGTACTGCTAAACAGGATGGACAAGCAGCTAGCATTTCATTAGATGGCAATTTGATGCCCTCGTCGTACACAGAATGTCCACTATATCCCATCTGGTAAACCGGGTGGAAATGTACTCTAATAAAGCGGATTGAGGAAAATATAGCATATCCGAGAATAAGAGCAAATAGTAAACCACCAATGTTCCCTCTAAGTATAGACGCTACGTTGAAGAATAATAGGAAAGAGAATACAACTGTTAAGCTAGCGATGATTATTGGAGCAAACCAATAAGCCCATGAAGCCTTTTGTTTGTATCCTTGCCATACAGCTAGGAAGAATAATCCGGGGATTATCGCAAGCGTACCGAAGAATGAGTACACTGCTAACGTAATAAGTACTGAATCCACAATTAAAACAAAAGATGTCCTCTTGTGGAGCGAGTCAATTGGGTTAGAGTACTGCGGACGCGAGCCAGCAAGCACCATGTCATCCGCATTGCCCATAGTAACAACGTAGCAGGAAATGCAATTGAAATAACCGGTTAACTGATTATATTTCTCAGACTTTCTAAGCGAAGGCGTATTGAAGCAGTTACTTGTGGACGGTTTATGCGTGACACCGACGTCGAGATTCATGGTAGTTCTCTAAAAGGGCTTCACATCTTACTTGGAGTTACAGGTGGAATAGCAGCAGTAGATACCGTGAGATTGGCCAGAGAGATAAGAAGACACGGCGGGAGAGTAACCGTTATAATGACAAAATCAGCGCAAAAAGTAATCACTCCAATGGCTGTAAGATGGGCTTGCCAAGGAGATGTAATCACGGACTGGGACGGAGATCTAAACTCTTTAGAGAGATTTGATGCTATTCTTGTCGCACCTGCGACACGCAACCTCATTGCATCGTTCATTCATGGCCTAATGAATGGGCCACTCTTGATGTCCCTATCAGCTGCCCGAGGTCGGGGAGTTCCAATTATGATGGCTCCATCTATGCACAATGATTTGGCTACGGATCCTATTACACATGACCTAGTAGAGGAATGTTCAAAATTAGGCGTTAGGGTTCTTTGGGGACCGGTAGAAGAAGGCAAGAGAAAAAATCCATCACATCATGAAATAGTTGCTCGTTTGTGTAATTTAGTTAACAAAAATCAAACTTCTGTTGTAGTTACACTAGGAGCTACACGAACAGCGATAGATGACATCCGATATGTCCAGAACACATCAAGTGGACGTACAGGGTACGTAATCGCAGACGATTTGTACCGCCATGGTATGGATGTAACATGTGTTAGCGGAGTGACATCGGTTGAGAAACCCATGTGGATTGATTTAGACATACAATGTTTAGATCCCAATGAAATGCTACTTGAATTGAAAACTTTGGCAAAAGATAAGATTGACGTTTGGGTTCATACAGCAGCAGTCCTGGACTATGTTATCGAAGAACAAATTGAAGGTAAAATAGCATCATTACAAGGTGATTTGAATATTGGAATGAAAGAAGGTGCAAAGCATATTCTTGAATTAAAGGATTTGTGCAAGGGTGCCGTTAGAATAGGTTTCAAATTTGAAAGCGGAATAAAACAGAAGGACCTAGTTCACAGAGCGCACGCTCAAATAAAAACTGCAAATATGACTGCAACAATCGCCAATAGATTGGAAGATTATGGCAAAGAAGGTGCTCCAAGAGGTTGGTTAGTTGATTCGCATGGAGCACATTTCATTCTCAAAACTGAGTTAGATATGTGCAGTGCCATTCGCTCAATTATTGAAAACCATAGGTGATTTTTTGCGCAGATTTGTCATTGTTGGAAGTAGAGCCATGGCAAGGGGAAAGCTGCCTTTGAATGATCTGGCTGGCGGTGCTGGTCGAATGGATGTCCTAATTCGAGCCTTGATGGCCTCTATACTTACAAGTCATGGTATGCGTGATGATGTGGAGTTTACCATGATACTTCTTGGTGGACCCGGACCTGCAAGAAGAATTAGGTTTGTGTCAAACCAATTGAAGGGAATCCATGCTGAAGAGAGATCTGTTGCAGGGAAAATTGCAGCAGTAATCAAAAATCCAACACCACCAAGAGGCCACTGGGTAGAAAGAAGTCCAGGAATATATGATGGAGGAGGAGATTTAGACATGACACTTGACGATTTTCAGTGCCCGATTGTTCGTCTAGATGCTAACTCTCAACTTTTGTATGAGGGTTCAATACCTGGTGATTCAGATATTAGTGAATTAGCATTTGTCCTAGGAGATGATAAAACACTCGAGTGTAATCGAGGTATGCCCAGGAGTCTTGGAAAAGAGTGGCTACAGGGACACACCTGTATTGCGATTGTTCATTTTCTATTAGACGAGCGTGTAAAAATTAATCTTGAATAGTCGTAGATTCAAGCCATATTGGTAGCCCAGATTTACTATTCTCCAAGGACCATGCCAGCAAAGACATGTCCATCTCTAGAGGGTGAGTTTGCGGCCATGATGGCATGCAAGTAACACTTGCAACTCCAATTATATCCGAATCGACATCACCTCTATCTACTTCATCTACATCGATTCGAGCAGCTCCTAATTGAAATGTTGAGGTGTCATTAGAGAATGTAATTGCGCTACGGTACCATCTCATTCCTAGTCTTGTAGTTGCAAATGATCCATTCCATCCTCTTGGGACGTTGAGATTGAGAAGTATTTCGCCCGCTGCAAATGATTTTCTCAGAGCATTAATTGGTCCATCCTCCCATTTCCTCTGAGATTCTTTAGGCCAAGAGGTGAGATGAGGGGCATGAACGTCCACGTGAGGGCGATTGAGATTAGCGGGTTCATCTGGAAGAATAGCGAGAGCCGATTCAATCAACTGAATTGTGGCATCAATCGCTATTTCCATGCCTTCTGGGTCAAAAGATGACCAAGAGGAGGCAATTGCAGGCATTCCATACATACCCGCTTCTCTTGCAGCTGCAATTGTACCACTGTGGTAAGCATCTTGGGAGAGATTTGGTCCAAGGTTCACTCCACTAACTACCAATTTTGGGATTACACCTGGAACTAATTTTTGCAAACCTCCGTCCAAAGCAGCAATTACACAATCACATGGTGTTCCGCCTATCGAAAACTGATGGATTCCTTCCCTTTCATCCTCAATCCTAGTTACAGTTAGAGGCTTACCAAGTGAAATTTTCATGCTCACAGCAGAATTGTTCTCACTGGGCGCGAAAACAACGCACTTGTGCCCTTTTTCATATAGTGCAGAAACGAGGTTCTGCAAACTGTCAGCTTTTATTCCGTCATCATTGGTCAGCAGTATCCATGCCATGTTCTGCACCTCCCTTTATCACAAGCATGATTCCAAAGATTAGAATCAACCCACCGAGCCAAGTCCATTTTTGAGGTACTGCTTCATCGTAGTACAACCATCCAATGAAAGCACCAATGATAGGCTCTAGAGTTACTGCAAATGATACCGTTAGTGGTTTGAGCCACCTTAGACATGCGTTTAGTCCTGTGTGTCCAACTATACCAGCCAAGAAAGCAAGTTTAATGAAATCAAAAAGCAATTCAGATTCCACCCATCCCAGAGCAGCAGTGCTTTCACCCATCAAAATTGAGGCTGGAATTAACAAAATTGCCGCAATTAATGTCACAGGAACAGCATATACAAAAACAGGCATCCATTCTCTCAAAATTCTACCTGCGACTATGTAACCAATCACTGTAATTGCACCCATGAGAGCTAGGAAATTTCCGAAAAGAGTCACATCTCCGCTATTTTTAGCATCTAGTAATGTGATACTTGCACCAATCAATCCTACAACTGCTCCTGTAGTTTCAAACGGATGTGGTTTCCGAATCAGAATTGCTGTTCCAATCACGATAATGATTGGATGACTTGTGACAAATAGTAGAGAATGGGCTAATGAAGTATGGTCAAGGGATGTTGTCCACGCACCAAAATGTGTTGCAAGAGCGATACCCGATCCTGATACAATGAGTACCGTTCGTTTTTCGGTCAATTTCTTCCTACTTTGTGTATTCATCTGTTTGTACTGCCAAATTGCAAGTGGCATTAACATTAGAACCGTAATCTGAAGTCTCCAAGATGCTCTCATTAGTGGCGGAATTAAATCTAGGTCTTTTAGAATCGCACCAGCAGATGAAACACCCAGTACGCTCAATGCGAGTAGACCCCACACAAGTGGTGGTGTCTTACTCATTATCACGCCTCAACTAACTCTGCATCTTGTTCGGTTCCGCCAAAGACTCCAGCCCTCTTGAATAGCAAGTAGATTAGATATCCAGTTACGACATTAATCAGAATAAATAGTGTCAATCTTATTGCATGCCATGCAAAACTGCCGCCAAATGAAGCAGGCCAAAGGGAATCAATGAATGAGAGTATTGCACTTTCAGTTCCAAAGAACGCTTCTCCTGTTAATAGGCCTGCTGCGACCATAAAGGTTCCAAGAAGAATAAGTGCACGTTTCTTTTCAGCAACAACGGTTCCTTCTTTTTCCTTAATTGCTTCAATGCGAGGTTTCAGTTTCTTGTCTTCCCATTTATCGCGAGCAACACCACCGATTAGCATAGGTAATGTGTGAGGTACGTCTAGATACATACCCAAACCGAAAGACGTTCCCATGCCTGTAGCCCACTCAACAAATACACCCAGCAAGAATCCCAGAAGCAGTAGCATCAAATCTCCCTGTCCTTCAGAAAATATTACAGAAAAAGTTGCAAATGCGTTAGCCTGAGGTGCTATCAAATCAATTCGACCCTCTGCTAATTCGTTCGCTAGGAAAATCGCAACACCTGCTCCTATAACCGCACCTGGAACTACACCCATGATATTTCCTTTCGATATATGATAAGGGCGATTTCCGATGTAAAGGCTGTTTTTATAATCACCAATAACAGTTCCAGACATAGAAATTGCGGAGCCAAATACTGTCGTTCCGACCAGACCGAGAAGTACGGCTTCCTGCGTTGTAAGGCCAAGTGGATCTGTAAAATTCAAGAATACTCCAAACAACATAAGGAGAACGATAAATGATGTACCTGATACTGGTTCTATACCCGTTTCTCCCATAACTCTGACTGCAATTGCGCCAAGAAGGAAGGTAGTAAGCAATAAAACAACTGAAAACACAATGCTTGCCAAGAGAGGGAAATCTCCAAGCATGAAAATTACAATCATCGAACCAAATGTCAAAAGCATGAAGATTGGTATATGTGCTAGAGGCCACTCGTACCATCCTAGTCCTGGCATGTACTCCTTGCCGCTATCACCCTTGAGTGCTTTAGCGATATCTCCGAATATATTCGCAAATGTCTTCCACATTTTCAGTAATCCAAAGATACCTCCTCCAACAATTGCCCCAATCGCAATGAATCTCACTGCTTTCATGAATGCATACATTTGAACAGGACCCGTACTTACACCACACTGTGCTTCCATAGCAGCATCTGTTGCATTCGCCATACAATTGTTGTAAAGCGCTGCCGGCAATTCTTGTAGTGCAACGTTTGCACCCAATTGTCCCTCGTAGACAGGTAGGTTGAATGCAACAGCCAAAGGAACTAGGAAGAACCAACCTACGATTGTACCTAAGTTAACGAGGAATGCGACTCTTGTTTTCATGAACCATCCAATTGCGAACATGGATGGGGTGAGGGCCACGCCCACGTATGTGTACATGAACGGGTTGTATACAGTCTCTGGATTGTAATGTGCTGGTCCTTTTGCAACACCTTCTACAACCTCTCCTGGCTGGTGAATTTTCGCTTTTGAATAAAATGATGCTAAGCCAAAATCAGATCCGGATAGAAGTTCGGCTAAGGTATCACTTACTGCCTTTCCTTTTCCTTTGATGTAAAGAAGGGGGTATTCGATGATGAACAATGCACCCATTGTTATCACAGTCCATACTCCAATCGTTCGCAATGAATCTCTTGCATGTTCAACTGCTCCTGTGCTCACATCACTCGCAATGTCGAGCATTTTCAGGGTAGCTTCGAAACCAGGTAGTGGTAGAGGATCTTCCACCAACCAAACTCTTCTGAAAATGATGAAGTACATCACACCCAAGAATCCTGCGAACATTGAAGCGACGATACCCACGAAAGCAAGTCGCAAGGTTTCACCATCTCCCAAAGTAATGAGTGGCCCAGTAGCTAACTCATATTGAGCCTCTGCTGCAAGTAAGAAAATTGCAGGGAACGTGAAAATAAATCCAGTAGATGCATGCGTGGCCCCGGTGGTGGCGGATGTTGCGATGTTTACTTCGGATGGAGACCACTTTAGAGCCATACCCAGAACATAAGCAATGTACCATGCAGCTGAAATTGCCAATCCTAATTTTAATCCGATATACGCTGTCACTCCAGAAAAAATAGCACCGATACCAATTCCAATCCAGACCTTTTTTGTATCCCAATGGGATACTTCGAAGGCTTCTTCTAGATTTTTTTCTTCGAGATACTGTTCAAGCACACCCGTGTTTAGGTTGTTATACATCTCGTCGTCTAACCAAGTTAGTGTCCCACTCTCAATCGCTTTGAGACCCTCCGGTGTTACCGGTTGTCGATATGCCGACTTCTTGACACCCATAGTCATGTCACCTTTTCAAAAGGTCAGTGGTCACGAATGATTTTGTAAAGACCTAAGGCTTCCATCCACATGATTTCTTTACCTGCCTCAATTTCCATCTCGTTTTCCATTGGAAGAATCATCATAGAATGATCACGCATGTTCATCGCATGTACTTCCGCACCTTCTATGTGAGTAACCATGGCGGTACCTTTCTCTATCAGTGGCACATTTATTGAATCTGTTACGCTACCAACATGGGAAATCTTCTGTCCAGTAAAAATGTCAACTAATTCGAGCCTAGCCTTTGCAGAACCGTGCTTTCCAGGCTTTGATTTTGATATGGAATTTATCTTGTATGCTTTGTCATCAACACAGCAGTATCTACCTACCTTCAATGTTCGAATTTCTACACGGGTGGTTCCTGGCATTTGGCTCCCTCATCCTTAGGCTATCGTTCGGGCTTATGACCGTTACCGTTGAAATTATTCCTTTTCACAAATTACGGACATCAAGCCGTTCTCCATTTTGACCAGAAACTCCCAAACAAAATGGTAACAACTTTTCTGCTACAACATCAGGGTCTGTCAGTTCACCCTTGTTGTAATAATCAAT
>MDTC01095247.1_pt1 | contig 15947 bp, 14 predicted proteins | sample 811181 | NCBI WGS metagenome assembly MDTC01 (sample SAMN05326644, study PRJNA326480) | marine metagenome | isolation source: seawater | place: Pacific Ocean: North | collected 2011
CGCCTGTATCGGATGTTGAGCTAGAATTTACTCCTACTGACATATCGCCAGTATCTGATGTAGAACTAGCATTAGCACCAACTGTTATCTCGCCAGTATCTGAAGTTGAGCTAGAATTTACTCCTACTGTCATATCGCCTGTATCTGAAGTTGAGCTAGAATTTACTCCTACTGACATATCGCCTGTATCTGCATGAGAAGTAGTGTTAGTTGCAACACTTATGTCTCCTGTATCTGAAGTTGAGCTAGAATTTACCCCTACTGTCATATCGCCTGTATCTGAAGTTGAGCTAGAATTTACTCCTACTGTCATATCGCCTGTATCTGCATGAGAAGTAGTGTTAGTTGTAACCGTTATGTCTCCTGTATCTGCATGAGAAGTAGTGTTAGTTGCAACCGTTATGTCTCCTGTATCTGCATGAGAAGTAGTGTTAGTTGCAACCGTTATGTCTCCTGTATCTGAAGAAGAAGATGTATTTGTTATAACGTTTATTTGACCAGTGTCGGAGGTGGTGGAAGTATTTACAGAAATGGTACCAGTAGATGCTTCACTATTTCCTCCATTTGTGTGTATATCAGAAACATATCCACCAGCGCTAAAATTTGATATTTTACCTCCTTGTGTTTGTATATCTATTTCTCCTGTATTACCACCTTGACCTCCATGAGCTGTGCTACCTTGAATATCTATTTCTCCTGTGTTACCACCCTCTCCTCCATGAGCTGTGCTACCTTGAATATCTATTTCTCCTGTATTACCTCCTTGACCTCCGTGTGCTATACCACCGTGTGATGTACCACCTTGTCCTGTGCCAGATACATTGACATGTGAGGCTTGACCTCCGTGTGCAGTATTTTCAGAAGCGGCATCTATATCTATGGCACCATTTGTAGCTCCTTCTACGTTGTTTATTATGTCCATTTGTGGTGAAAAACTTACTTCTGGCATGGACTGATTACTTATTATCCCGCCTGCTCTCGTATACATACCTCTCCCTAAATTGACTGGTGTGACGTTGTTATTTCCGTGAAGAGTTGCGGTTAATATGACACCAACGATGACTACACTGAATAGTGCAAACATAAAACAAAAAATGGTGTATTGCATAAAAATGGGACATATTTTTTTTACTGTTTTCCAATCTTTCGCCATGGTTTCGACATTTTTATTCTTTTTGTGTTTATGATGTTTATGTCGATGGTGACCATGACGTTTCATTTGTATGAATATGTAAATGTTTATAGTTCGAAATTTTAGTATTTCAGGGTTACTTTAATTTGTATATTTGGTATGTCCTATCCTGCACAATTTAATACATCTGGCAGAGTACGTTCTGTTAAAGAAGCAGTAGAATACACTTTCAATGGAAAAGAATCCACTGTTGAATTATTTCTATTTATGCTAGATACATATGATGTATTGTTGGACATTGCTTCTGGTGGTTCGTCATTTCCAACTGGAAGAGAAACTTGGAATAACGTTTTACTTCAAAAATTATATATCAAAATGCGTAAAATACTTGTAAATCGTTGGGACAAGTTAAACGAATTTATACCAGGTCGATTAAAAGGATGGACTCAAGGTTTGTTTTGGTATATCGAAATGATGTTGATACGCTACATTATGATAACATCTTCAAATATGTTGATACTGAATAATAAATTAAAAGATTGGTTAAATGTAAATTACATCAAAGCAAATGATTCGTATAATTTAAACACATGGTCTTTTATGGATGTTGTTCGAGCATTAGAAATATTAGAAGCACGGATGAAAGATTTACCATGGTCAGAAGAAATATTTGAATATTTAGATGTTATTGAATACCGTTGTGCCGAATTATGTACATTAAATTATAGTTTTTCAGTATTAGATAGGTCAGAGCATCGTATTGAAATATCAAAATCGGTATATCAATTGCATCCAACTGGTATTCAAGAGTTGATGGCACGTTGTACATTAATACGACGAGCTGCTGAATTATGGTTTGCTTGGGATACCGTTCCGTCCCCAGATATATCAGAACATTATTTTGATGATTTTATAGAAAAAGAAAAACGGCAATTGTCACAACGTAAATTTAGAGACGAATTAAACAATAGAATATTAGAAAACATGTTACGTCCGTCTGAACGTATCATCCAATCGTATCGTTTAAGAGGTGCTGATGTTTCGGATTATGGTGCTTTAGCAGTAAATAGACCGTTGTATATGTTGGACGCATTAGGAAAAGAATGTTCTTATGGTAAATTTGAAACACTTATGGATGATTTTCGTGTACCAGATGCAATGTATATGGGTATGGTTCATATGCACGTATCTTCTATTTACAATTTACAATTTGTTAAATTTTTCTTTTTATCAGAAAAAAACATTCACAAACATAAACATAAATTACATCTCATATTGGCACCATTTATTATACAACGTTCAAATCGATACGATTGTATGTGGAAAGGAAACGTTGTACCCAGTAGAGATGGTTCTTTTTATTGGGCTTTTTTGACATGGATAACATTGATTCGAACGAAATGTCGTGGTGTTGTATATGGTGGTGTCAATTTAGTACCATTGACGCGTCTTATATTGGACAAACCAAAAGTGATTGCGGCGCGTAAAGCTGCTGGAACATTGGATTATAATTGGGACTAGTATATAAGATGGATGTGTCTCATAAAATGGGTTTTTCTCAATCAAAGAATATTACATGGTTTCATGCGAAAGGTGGACCTGATTTGATGAAAGGTGAATCTGCAAAATTATTAATTATGAAAGATGGTGTAGTGGTTCAAGGCAATTGTCCAGGAGGAATAGGATTTAACTCAGACGATATAAGTTATGTAGAAATTGTTTATGTTTCTGGTTCAAAAATGGTAATAAAGGACGAAAAAAAAATAAAAGGTCCTCATACAAATCCATATCACATGTTGGCTGGCCGACCTAATGTAGAAGGTATTCCAGTAAAAACATATGAATCTACTGATACAACAATTAATTTGTATTTCGACAGAGAGGCTTATAAACCGTTGGAAGCTAAAACCATTACTCTTATAAATGCTGGAAAACGTATATTAGCCGTATTCAACATAAACGATAGTGAGATGAAATTTTAAGTTTTATAATTACTATAAATATATAATAATTATTATCAATATATGTATTTTATATTTATTTTATTCTATTTGTTTGCGTTTGTTTCATCTAAACAAACGGTAACATTGTGTATGATGGTAAAAGACGAATCAGAAATTATTGAAGAAACACTTTTAAATCTATTACCTTACATTGACCGTTATGATATTACAGACACTGGTTCTACTGATGGAACACCAGAAATCATTGAGAGTTTTATGAAGCGTCATAACGTTCTAGGTTCTATGTATTTTACACCGTGGAATGGTTTTGGTGATTATGGTAATGAAGTGGGTTCACAGACAGTGACGTTTGCAAATTGTTATGGAAAAGCAGATTATATTTTTAAAATGGATGCAGATGATTTGGTAGTGGGAAATATGAAATGGCCAAAAAATATGGATAAAGATGCATATGAACTTTTATTATCGCATGAATCGGGTAATTTAAATTATGGGAGACTTCTGTTGCTATCAGGCTCTATACATTGGCGCTCTGTTGGACCAATTCATGAATATACCGATACAAATGTTTCTTATACGCGTATGATTTTGGAGGGAGATTACCATATTTTATCAAGTGTAGATAATAGACGTGTTTCAAAACGAAATTCAGGTGTGAAAAAGTATGAAAATGATGTTGCAATTTTACAAAAAGCTTTAATAGAAGAGCCAAAAAATAGTAGATATCAATTTTACTTAGCGCAATCTTATAGAGATGCGGGTATGCCAGAAAAAGCGTTGATTGAATATTTAAAAAGTTCTAAAATGGGAGGATGGTACGAAGAAGTATATTATTCATTATACCAAGCAGCAAAACTAAAACAACAGTTGAATTATTCTTTTTCTGAAATACAAGAACAATATTTACTTGCATATGAAAGTCACCCTAAACGTGCAGAACCATTGTATGAACTTTCACGCTTATTTCGTTTAGCAGGAAGACCTGTTACTGCTTATTTATATGCACGTACAGCTCTACATTTAGTTGCAAATCCTAATTTTTTATTTTACAACAGCTATGTATATAAAAAAGGAATTTTAGATGAAATTTGCGCTACGGCATGGTATGTAGACAATTATTCTGAAGGGTTAGATGCATGTTTAAAGTCAGAAATAGATAAGGATCATGTTAAGAATAATATAAAATTATATTCTGAAAAATTAGAATTATAGTAGAATATGTCATCAATTAAATATCGAGTATTAAAAAATTAAAATGAAATTATTATTAATCTGTTTATTATTACCAACTATAAATGCTTTAAATTTGCGTCAATCTACCTTAAAAGAACAAGAAGCAGCGTTTAAAAGCACCTATTCAATTTGCGATGTATGTAAAACCGTTTACACTGTTATGCAAAACAACGTTGCTCGCGATGGTTCGTTATATCAATTTGGAAAAGAGCAAGAGTTTAAAACGAAAGCTAGACAATTTTGTCACACGTATGAGCACAAACGCGAGGAAAACGATTGTTTAATGATTTCGGGAGATTCTCATCGCATGATGAAGTATTTGTATGATACGAGGCCTTCTGGATGTGAGCGTACTGGATATTGTCAACGTTGTATACCTTGTGGCGAAAGTTGTATGACATGTGATGACCCCGACTTTTATGACAATTTTATGAATGGAATGTCAAGTAAATGGGATGATTTTATCATTTGGTTGAATAAGTGAAGAATAATTTAATGAACGAATGTAGTGTATAATGTTATAAATGTCATTGTATGATTTGTTTTGTGTGAACAATGTTACGCATCCATATGATATTGAAACGTCTGGTAAATCAATTATGAGAAATTTGAATGTGGGTAAATTAAAGAATTGGTTACAAGAAAATAATATGGAGTATACGGATGAGAATGTTGATACATTAATAACGAATATGAGACGTTATATTAGTTCTTCTGCATCAGTATTGCTTGATCCAGGGTTGAAAGATTGTTATGATGCATGGTTACATTCATTGAATGATACATCGCGTCAGTCTATTGCAAAGGCTAGATTGATATATATGAATGCTCATAATTGCGATGTACATTTTGGTGATGGATGTTTTGATATGTTAACAAATGCAAAAAATGATTTTATACAACATCGTACAAGTCCAATGGAACAAAAAGAACATGATTTAAATTGTAGATGGTGTAAAAAAAAGTTTCAGTTGGATTCTTATTCTATATTACAATGTAAATGCGCTGCACGTATTGGTCATTTAGAATGTGCTAATGCCTTTTCAAAAGAATACAAAAATAGATGTCCAGTTTGTCGAACGAATTTATTGAAACGAAAAGAAATATCAAAATATATGTTTTGGAGTATAGAGGATAAATTTAAATTATAGTAATTTATATTGATTTAACATATGCACTCAACGAGACCAAAACCGTATATATACCCAAAACATATGGATAACATAATGCCCAAGGTTTCGGTCAAGGAATACATGACTCATGATAGGAGAAGAGTCATTAATAAAGAAGATAAAAATCTAAATCAACGTATTAAAGATGTAAAACGTCGCACACAAAACGTATTTGTCCGTGGTTCTAAAAAATACCATGTATTATTTGATAGTCCCAATATTAAAAGAGCAATTATTCGCATGATAAATAAAAAAATACAACCTTTATTATTGGTTGTGTGTCCTGGTTGTCCAATAAAGATATTCTAAAAGCGTTGTCCAATAAAAAAGGTTGTTGTATTATATGTACACGAGATAAAAAAACAAAAACGGAAGAAAATCAAAAAATGTATGCAAAATTAAAACCTGCTTATCCAGGTGGAGCTGTTCGAGTCGTCGGTGATAAGGGCTGGAACAAATCGTTGATGCATCACAAATTCTTGGTGGGTTTGGACGAAATTGGTGAAGCCAAATGGGTTGTAAACGGTTCATTTGATATGACTGAGGTTGCAACATCAAATATTGAAAATCTAATGATTATTGAGGACGAGGATTTGTCTCAATGTTATTTGGATGAATTTAAGCGCGTATATTCTGTTTCAAAAGCATTAAAAATTAATGTTTTCTAATTCTGCTTGTATATTTATTTTTTTATACATATTTGTTTGTATTTTTCCTTCGTCTACCCAATTGTTTTCATGATACAATAATTTAGGTAACATGATATATCCTTTTGTTCCCTCTTGATGTATTTGTATGTGTTTTAAATCTATATGTTGTGGTATAGTATAATTTATTATGATTCCATGTCCAATATGATTGATTGTAATAAGCGGTGGTCTGGCAGAAACTTTTATTTCATAATCATCTCCTGGTTCAATATCAAAATCTAAAAATATGGCATTTTTTGTTAGGTGTATTGCATTTACTATATAAATAAATAATATAAATATAATACAATGAATTTCCATTGGGATGGTGCGTTATGGGGCGTGCTTATAATATTGTCATCTTTTGTTATATATTTTTGTTTGGTTAAATCCGTTAAGTTAGTAACGAGAGTATATGGGCATGTCTTAGTACCAATAAATAATGAAAGCTCAAAAACTTCGTACACGAGGCTCCGTTCGGAACAAGAAGAATATACAAACACAAGTTGGTCAGAAACAGAAACAATTACTGATGATCCATGATATATATACATTTGCGTATATTGGCATGCTTCTTATCATGGCATCCTTTAATATTGCTCCCTTTTTGGCTAGTTTTTTATTAATGATAGATGCTATATGGATACATATGGATAAACGATTTCACAAATCTTATTTTCCAACTCTTTATTCTTGCGGATGTGGTTTATCAGCATTAATGGCGTTAAGTTCACAATATAAATTTTATACTGTTGCGTATCAAATGCATTGTTTTTCTCGTTTGATTTCGCCTGTATTTATATTACATCGACGTAATAAAAGCTATGCATCGTTGGAATGGTTATACGTATTGTGCTGGTTAGTCATGAAGGTTGGAATTTCTTGGTCTGTTTTAATTATGTATTGGAACGAAGCAGGTAAATTATATTCAGACTGGGTGATATCACAAGGAATAACACCCATATATAATCCATGGACAAATCCACCTGCTATCATGTTGGTAGGCGTTGCTATAATAAATACACTGATAGAAAGCATACAAACGTATTATGTTGTGACAGGTACAAAAAGCTTCATTTAACTTTTGTCACATATAAAGGGTAAATATAATATAGTATAATGAGTTCTGTAAAATCGTATGAAAACATAGGACGTTCCAAACGTGAAGATTTTGAAGCTCCAGAAGCCATCGTAATTGGTCGTTTTGATTTTTCTGGAGAGCAAACACCAAGAAGAAAATACAAAAAGATACGAAATTATGATAGAGATAAGAAAGATTGTTGTTTGTGCTGTGATTGTTTAACTGGACTTTTTATGTGTTGTTAAATCCAAGTATTTTTTTTTTTAAATTAACTATATATTCTATTTCTATTTATTTATAATGTACGTTTCTGACTGTTTATTCTTTTCAATACTGTTACTTTTACTACTTATATTGGGATTAATTACTATAAACGACCATTTCACAACCCATGATTGGGAAAAATCACACCATCGTACGTTACGAAATCGTTTAGAAGATGGTATCAAATCGGTAGATGTTGTGAAAGTCAAGAACCATGCGTGTTGTATGGCTAGAACAAAGGTATGTATGGCATGTGAGATGGGCATAACGGTGGCTTCTTTTTGTGAGAAGATTGCACCGTTACATGAAGAGGATTTTGGATGTGTTGATACGACACATCCAACAATAATGATAGGTATACCATTACATAACCGCAAGGGGTATGTCAAATTTCATTCTAAAGTATTAAGACAATATAATAATGTTAATTCTAAAGATATTTTTATATTTGATGATGCATCAACAGAATATGATGAAGTCCAGTTGCGAAAATGGTATGGTAAAGACATACATTATTTTAGGTCTGCTACACATTTAAAGGCAGATAAGAACACCCGGCGTCTATTTACACATTTTGCAAAATCTAATTATGATATTTTGTTAACTTTAGACAGTGATTTAATATTAGATAACCAATGGAAACAATTTATTTACGATAATATATATAAATCTGGTGTGTTATCTCTATATCATTCTGGTATTGGTCATCATAAAACCTTTAATTGTAATGAAACTATTTGTCAAAAACAATCTATGGGTAATGCAGGGACTGTTATGAAAAAATCAATAGTTATTGAAATGCTAAAACATCACAAATCTCATGACTTTGATTGGGGATGGGTAGCTTATTTTAAAAATCGTGGTATTAACATGTATGTTCCAAAAAACTCGCTCGTGTTACATTATGGTAAAATAGGTGAGAATAACGCATGTGATACTCGTGAATTGGCGAAAGGATTTAATCGATCGATTCTACCTTCGTGGATTAGATTAAGACTATATTTTTATTTCGATAAATGTTCAAATCCTAGTACAATATTTAATAAGAAGAAAGTTGAGAAAATGTTGTGTTTCAAAAAGAACAGCACTGTGAAAAAGATATCAGTACGTGCTGGCAAATTAATTGATTCTATCACTTTTTATGATGAAAACAATACAGTATTATGTAAAGCTGGTGGTGATGGTGGCGATTTAAAAGATGATTTTATATTGAACGATGATGAATATATTGTTAAAATCATACAAAAATATGGAGATAGTTTAGATAGTGTAGTTTTTCATACAAATACTGAACGTAGTAAAAAATATGGTGGAGATGGTGGCTCATTCACGCAAGATTTCATTGTAAGTGAAAATGAAATGATTGTTGGATTGGAAAGAAGTACAAATTTTTGTGGTAAAATAATAAAAGTACATGCCATTGAAACGAACAAGAAACCTGCACCAAATGTAACTTCAAAAATTACAACAAAGGCACATATAAAAATAAAGAAGCCAATTATAGCTATATGTGCCGCGACACGTTCTGTTTCCAACTGGAAAACCGTTAAAGATACCAGCCTTCAAACATTAATGATTCCATCTATAGAAAAAACCGTAAGTGTCATTGACAGAAATAAATACAAGTTTCACCTGTATTTGGCGGCTGACCACGATGATAACTTTTGGTTAAAAAACAAGCACAAAATACAAGTGCCAAAATGGCTTTCGTTACATTTCTATTTTTTTGAAGGTCCAGAACATAAAATACCGTTTAATAAGATGATGCGTCAAGCTTATGAAGATGGCGCAGAATATATGGTTCGTATTAACGACGATTCACAATTTATCACATCTGATTGGGTATCTGAAGCGGTAAAAACCTTAGCATCCTATGTTCCACCCAATGTAGGTATGGTAGGTCCGAATTGTAAAGAAGGAAACACAGGCATAATGACACATGATATGGTTCATCGTACCCATTTAAAAATATTCCCAAATTATTATCCAGATGTGTTTTCGGCGTGGTATATTGACGACTGGATTACATATGTTTACGGTAAGAAAAGATCCACAAAAATAATGAATTGGATTGTCAAACATCATATTCATAAACATGGAACTCGGTATAGTGTGAATTGGAGTGAACAAAAATTGTTACAAGGTGAAATAAGTAAAGGTAAACTTGTTGTAGAAAAATGGTTAAAAAGAAGTGAGGATCCAAAAACGAAATTGGTAGCAGACACATATGTTTCACAGGTTTTGCAAACGACAATTTCGACAAAGGGAGCGAATGACGGAATGGGCCATGTGTTGCTTGCAAAGCCAATCATATTTACTGTAGTGTCGTCAAGCATGATCGAAATGGCAATAAATTGGTGGCACTATTTATCACCTTACTCAGAGTCCATATCTGTTCACATTACGGGACTGTCAAAAAGTATTTGCCAATACTTTCGAGGCAAAGATGTCATTTGCACAGATGCAGAAAATACCGAAGATGACCTTACTGAGGATGTTACTTACAAGACACGGGGTTATTTGCAAAATGTGAAGCGCAAATTGTACGAGTACTCTCGTTTTCTTGAGAGTGTACCGATGGGGACTACAGTGTTGCTTTCTGATGTGGATGTTGTCTTTCTGTCCAATCCATTCGACGCAATAAACACTGACAAATTCAAACTCGGATTTTCAGGTGGTTCAAAAGGAAAGAACTGTCACGCACTATTAAATACTGGCGTGTTTTTTGTTGTCAAAACTGTTCAAGCAACTGCGTTATTTAAACACGCAATTGAGAATCTTAACATCGGAAGTTCGTACGACGGCACCGACCAGGGAGCAATCCAGGCTGCGGTAAACAAGTTGAAACTCAAATACTTTCGACTGCCATGTGATACGTTTGTCAATGGTAATGGTTTGTTTACAATCAAGACTTTGAAAACACCTGTGAGCATACATATGAACTGGATTGTGAAATCGAGTGTTAAGAAACAATGTTTTGAAGCATGTCGGTTGTGGATGGGTGACGCCAAGGAATTTCGAAAGGCCGACGTGACTTTACTTCCATCTGGTCAAATCAGTCGCTGCTCCAAAATAATATAGTGATTGTTTAACTGGACTTTTTATGTGTTGTTAAATCCAAGTATTTTTTTAAATTAACTATATATTCTATTTCTATTTATTTATAAATGTACGTTTCTGACTGTTTATTCTTTTCAATTATGTTACTTTCATTATTTATAATGGGTTTTATTGCTACAAACGACCATTTCACAACCCATGACTGGGAAAAATCACACCATCGTACGTTACGAAATCGTTTAGAAGATGGTATCAAATCGGTAGATGTTGTGAAAGTGAATTTGTTTGACATAGCCGATGCAAATATATGTTGTCAGGCGGAAACACCGATATGTAAAGCTTGTCATGAAGGTATTAGTGTTGAAGAATACTTAAAGAAAGAAAAACCTATATCACAACAAGACAAAAATAATTTAGATAATTGGAATAGGGCAATGACACGGATTGGCACACCATTGCCAAAATTTGAGGACATAAATGGTGGTACTATAATCGATGTTGGTGCTAATGTTGGAGTTTTTTCATACAATGTTAGAAAAATATGTAAGGACTGTCGTATCATGGCGTTTGAAGCTGTTCCTTTATTCGCTAAATATATAAAGACAAGGAATATAGGGAACATCGATGTGTATCCATTTGGGTTATCAGACAAAACTGGTGAAGCTGATTTTTGGATGTCTAAAGACGGAAATTATGGGTGGAATACAATGATTCCTGCAGAAGGTGGACGAAAAAAGATGAAAAAAATGAAAATGAATTTTAAAGTATTTGATGATTTAAATATAGATGTTGGTAATTTAAAATTGATAAAAATAGACACCGAGGGTGCAGAATATAAAGTCCTTCGTGGATTAAATAAAGTAATCCAGAAGTATAAACCTAAATTGTTGATTGAATTTGGGTTTGGAAAACATCACCCAGCGTATAAACAAGTAATTAATGAATTTGACAAATTAATAGACATGGGATACACGTGCAATATAAATTATAAAAATGTTAGAGGCACCACAGATTTAGTATTTGAAGAAAATACCAAATTCGACCATAGTATAATGATAACTATACCTACGTACAATAGGATTGGATATACAAAATTTCATGCTAAAATAATTCGAGAATATCATAAAATACCGTCCAATTCATTGTATATTTTTGATGATTGTTCCACTGAATATGGTGAAAAAGAACTCCGTGAATGGTATGGTAAAGATATACATTTTTTCCCGTGTACAAAACGATTAAAATCAGATGCGAATATCCGTAGAATGTTCGAGTATTTTATTACAACTGATTTTGATCTTATATTTTCCGTGGATACGGATTTAATATTCCATAAGAATTGGCGCGACTTTATTATTAAACATATAGACTCTACCGATGGTGTTATGTCACTATATCATTCAAATGCACCTCATCATAGAACATTTAATTGTAAAGGGGAATTATGCGAGAAAAGTTCCATGGGGTCAGCTGGAACTGTTATGAAAAGATCGATTGTTAAAAAAATGTTACAGCAACATAACAATAATATGTTTGATTGGGGATTTGTATCTATATTTAAACAACGTAAAATAAGGATGATGATTCCGAACAAGTCTTTAATTATGCATTATGGACAAATTGGTCAAAATAACGGATGTGGGTCTTCTGAAGTAGCTAAAGGGTTCGATAGAACCATTTTACCTAAGTGGATAAATGATGGAATAACATTTTATTTTGACAAATGTAATAACCCTTCTTTACTATACAGTGACAAAATAGTTTTAAATGGCATTAAAAATAGAAAAAAATATAATGTAAAGACATCAATAAAAAATACTAAGCGTGAATATTTACTGTTTACATCGGCTGGTGACAAAAGTAATGTAAAACAATGGATAGGTGACGAAAGATTATATGATATAGTGGTGATTTATTATGGTAATAATGATTTTAATTTACCAGTGGATTCTTTAATTAAAAACAAAGATACAAAATTTCCTAATTTACACAAATGGCTTAAAAATAACGACATAAATAATTATAAGGCTATCGCTGTTTGGGATGATGATATTGTGGCATCTCCATCTGATATAAATAAGTTATTTTTGAATTCTGAGTTATTTTTGGATTCTGATTTAGCAGATGCATTTGTTTTCACACCATGTCATACCCGAGGAAACTTTAGATTTATACAAAAACTATATGATGATGGGTTTCACGAAGTTTCGTTCATAGAGATGAATGCACCGATTTTTAGTACGACTTTTCTTCTTAATTTTATGAAAAATTTTGATGTGAATTTAAAAGGATGGGGGGCAGACATATGGTATAGTGATGTTTGTAACAAATTAAAAAAATGTAGAATGATTGTTTCTGACAATACATGTGTAACAAACCCTATAACAAGGGCTGATGGCACTCGTGAAATAAATAAAGCACAGCCTGAACATATGCGTGAAGCATACTGGAAAAATTTGGCAAAAAAGTTAAACATTTCACCATACCCAAATATCGATAAGAAAAGCACTAGAGTAACTTTGAAAACAACAATTATACTGATGGGATACAACACGGAAAGGATACCTAATTACAAGACATTGTTTGAAACATATGGAAGCATGACTGATGTGATAGATAAGATTATTTTTATATGGAACAATCAAAAGGACCTTCCACCAAATATACCGACTACGGATGTCTACGTGCAGTTAGTAAAAGGAGAAACAAATTTGTTGACCAATAGATATAAAATGAGCCAATACGTTACTACGTCGTCCATCATTACAGTAGACGACGACGTAATCCTGCCAAGAAATACTATTTTACGTATGTTGAAAGAGTATCAGAAAAATCCAAATTTATTAATTGGCTTAGACGACAGATCGTATACCAGCGACGGGAAATATATTGCAAAGGAGATGGAAACTACCGTGAACAAATTAGTTCTTGGCAAAACTATGATGTGGAATAAAAAATATGGTCAAATTTTGTTTGAACATAAAGAGGTAGTAAAATATGTAAATACGTTACATCCGGGATGTGATGACATAGCCATGAATTTTTTAATAAAATCTATCACAAAGAAAGAACCAGTTAGATTGTTAAAACTAGAAAGAAAGAATTTACCAGAAATCGGTGGGTTATCATTAAAAAAAGGGTGGTACGATGAAAGAAATGAATGCGTATCTTTTATGTTAAAGCATTTTTAAACTGATTTACATTGACTCTACATCCCATGCAGTTTTTAAACTATCTTTGATGTCAGTATATGTGGGTTTCCAACCGGTGGCATCCGTTAGTTTTTTTGATGATGCGTATAATTTAGGTGGGCTGTGAATTTTTTTTCTCGTCTCCAAACATATTGGAATATCTTTTCCTGAAACTTCTTTAGCAGCTTGAATAAATTCCTTTGTTGATACACCTGTACCAGTTCCTACATTCCATATATCTACAGGGTTTTTAAATCCATATTTTAAAACCGACAAATGAGCATTTGCAAGATCCGATACGTGTACATAATCTCGAATAGCAGTACCATCGGCAGTGTCAAGAGTAGAATCGTACAAAGTTACACACTTTCTTCTTTTAAATATAGTGTCCACAGTCGCTGTCCACAATCTAGCATATTTTGCTAAGTTTGACCTAGGATTTTCTCTTAATCGCCCTTTTGGGTCAGCCCCTACAACATTAAAGTAACGCAAGAGGTGAGCGCGTATGTTACCAGCTATTGCTTGTTTTTGTATGTATTTCTCTGCATTTAATTTTGCAACACCATAAGGAGAAACCGGAATAGCATTTGTTTCTTCAGTTATTGGAAATTTAGTTGGTGAACCATATACCGAGCACGAACTTGAATATATTAAATGTGGAATTTTGTATCGAATCATCGTATTAACCAAAATTTGTGTGTTTAATGTTATATTTAACTTGTATAGTTCTGGAAATTCAACCGATTCTAGTGTAAAAGCGACAGCAGCAAAGTGGAAAACACTGATGGCTTCTTTATTTTGTCGTAAAACACGGTCTACTGCTTCAATATTACCTAAGTCAATGTTAAAAAAATAAAAATTTGGAAAAGATTGTAATATTTCCAAAGCCTTACGTGATCCACGTGATAAGTTGTCAATAGCCACAACATTATATCCAGCTTCAAGAAGTTTTAAAGAAGTGTGAGAACCAATATAACCGGCTGCTCCAGTCACAATAACTGTTTTAAGTATTGGTTTTTTATCAAAGGTGCCATATGACCAATACATATCATTGCATTTATCTGTTCGCTTTGTTAAAAACATAGAAGTTGATTGATATTCTTTTTGTGTTAGGTTTCGTACCGGGCGTTTCGAATTCGATATAATTGCAGAAAAATGACCTTCATTACATCGCATATTTATTAAATCCGTTGACATACCATAATAAAATTCATAATACAAAGAAACATCATTTTCAACCGTTTTTGAAAAACAGGGTTTACCTATGCGATAATCAACGCATGTATTATCTCTACACGTCATACAACCCACACAATCGCTTTCATGAAAACACACATTTGCACGGCCAAAAAATACATAAAAACCATAAAAATACAATGATAACACACAAAACATAAAACAATAAATACAAATTTCTACACGATTTAACTCCATTATACATTTCATATATCACTATATATACATCAAATATTCGTTACATATGACCAAACAAACCACCATATTATACCTAATACAAGAAATTAAATACCTTAAACAGTATATAAACAACCATCCGCACCTACACTACATAGGAAAAGGGCAATTCGAATCGAACCGACCATTCGCCAGTACGCCAAAATATGTATAAATAAAACAGTGTTAAACCAAATGGCTGGTAGAATACCAGAAGAAGTAGTGGAATATATCCTATCATTTATGTGGAAATGCAATGTTTGTGGTATTTATATTGAAATGGACACGGAAAATCAGTATGATAGTAATACAATGTGTAAAGATTGTGAAGATAGAAGATTACTATGGACATTAAGAGAAAAATTAATTGAATTAGGTTTAGTTTGAACATCGATTCAATGTTTTATAACTGTCCACGACATGAGACACATTATCACACTGTAATAGACCTACACTACAGTTACATGATTTCATTGGCTGAATATATCGTATTAATGATTCAATTTGTTGTTGTTGTACGCCAATTTGTTGTTGTTGTTTATTAATAATGTCCAATAAATTTATATTATCTACTGTCATATTATTTGCATTACCTATTATAATACCATTGTTTTTTACTTCAAATGCATTATTTCTGTTACTTTCCGTGCCGTTTCCTACAACAAATAAAGATGCAGAATCTATTTTATTATATTCTCCCATTGCCGTA
>MDTC01066816.1_pt1 | contig 15946 bp, 8 predicted proteins | sample 811181 | NCBI WGS metagenome assembly MDTC01 (sample SAMN05326644, study PRJNA326480) | marine metagenome | isolation source: seawater | place: Pacific Ocean: North | collected 2011
CATGTAAAATTTGATATGTAACCACCAATTTTTTCAATTGTTAATGATTGATTTTTCTTGATGTTATATTTAAATACATGATTAGCCTCTTTATGAGAATCAAATGGAATATCTTCTTCATCTAATGTTATTCTGGTTTTACTAAATGAACATATCTTAAAATCCGTTTTTAAAACCCTTGATTTTATGAAAGTACTATCATTGTTTTGTAAAATTTCATCTGTTTTTAAAAATTTTTCATTCCAATTAGAATCAACATTAAATACTTTATGATCTATAAATGATCTAACAACAATATTACAATCAGAGTTTAAACATCTGACAGAGTATTTTAATAATCCAATTTCATTAATTTTTAAAGAAATAAATCTTTCAGATTTAACTTCAATTATTTTTCCATTATTTAATTCAACTTCAAAATCTCTTTTTAATAAACCTTCTTTCATATTCAACTCTCTTTTGAAAGAGTTGATTTTCTTAACTTTATTTAAATCTAATATTTCACCATCAATAGTTATTGATATTCTTATCCAGCTTGGACAATTAACTGTTTTTGCGAAATAACTAGGATATCCAACTTTCCACCACCCAACTTTAGTCTTATCTGGGTAAAAAATACCACCGATATAGTTTCCGTCCAGTTTGTCTCCAGAATAATCCTCTTCAAAATTTCCTCTTTGACCAAACATCCCATTACCTAAGCTAAATATACTTTCAGAGGACATATGATTTTCTTTTTTAAAGTCCTCTTCAACAATTGACCATTCACTATATTTTAAGTAGCTATTATACATTAATTATATCTTTAATTTTTAAATTTTTAAAACTTCTATAAACAACTTTAGCGTTATTTAAAACATCTTTTGAACCAATTCCTACTGTATACATATTTAATTTGTTTGCTCCTGCAATTCCAGAATATGAGTCTTCAAAAACAACACAATTTTCAGTATTTGTTATTGCTAAATCGGCAGCTTTTTTAAAACCTTCTGGATCAGGTTTTGAATTAGATACATTATTTCCATCAATAATTACAGAGAAAAGATCAATTATATTTAATTGAGTTAGAATTTTTTTTGCGTTTCTGCTTGCGGAGTATAATGCTATATTAATATTTTCTTTAATAGCTTCATGAATAAAATTTAACACCCCCTCACAAACATCTTTCTCATTAAGGTTTTTAATAAAATCTTTATAAATATTATTTTTTTCTTCTAAAAGAATTTTAATTTGTTTTTCAGAAAGTTTAGTATTTGACCACTGCATTATCAGATCTAAACATTTTTTTCTGTTTACACCTTTTAATTCTTCATTCTTCTTTCTTGTTAAATTATATCCAATTTTATCACAGACAATTTTCCAAGCTTTATAATGATACTCAGATGTTTCAGTGATTACTCCATCTAAATCAAAAATAAACGTTGTGAATGAGCTTTTTTTCATTACCTAATAGCTTTATTATTTGTGATTGTTAGATTGAGTAATGATGCTATCAAAAGAGAAATACCTGCCAATATCATTGTATTAATCGTTTCTTCACCTATAAGACCACTTAAAAAATTGATTGCCCCTAAAGCTGCAATAATTTGAGGAATAACAATAAACATGTTAAAGATACCCATTGTAATACCCATTTTATTTTCATCTACTGAACTTGAAAGCATAGCATAGGGCATTGAAAGAATACTTCCCCATGCGATTCCAATCAAACCAAATGAAATGTTTAAATAAGTATGATGAGTTATAAAATACATAGAAATAAAACCAATTCCACCCAAAGCAAGAGATGCCATGTGTAATCCTTTTCTATTTATCAGTCTCTTTGAAGAATAAATTGTAAAAAATAATGCAAAAAGCATTGAGGATAAACCGTATACACCCATATATGCTCCTGTTAAATTAGACGCTTCTTGAAATTTTAAATTCTTAGTATCAAAGTCATTCTTTTCAAAGTTATCATTGAGGTTGTACTCAGACTCAATTGGATATGGAGCATTAAAAACATGTTCAGTTATGGCAGGGTTAGCCATACTCCACATTGTAAAAAAAGCAAACCAGCTAAAAAATTGAATTGCTGCTAATTTTTTCATTGTTGTAGGCATACCACCAACATTTGTAATAATATCATTAACCATGTTGCTAAAACTCCATGGTTTATTAACTTTTATTTTTTCTTTTTCATTCGGAGGATATTCCTTTGTTGTAAAAATTGTGTATAGAATAGATGTTAAGAAAACAAAACTTCCAATTGAGAACGCAACTTTAACTGACATTGGAACTACTCCAGCTTCAGCTTCATTACTGACACCAAGTTCAGAAACGAACCAGGGTAGATTGCTTGCTATCCAAGTACCAATTCCGATAATTAATGTTTGAGTAATAAATCCATATGTTCTTTGTTCTTCTGGAAGTTTATCAGCAACCAAAGCTCTAAATGGTTCCATAGAAATATTTATTGAGGCATCTAAAACCCATAATAATCCAGCTGCAATCCATAGAGTAGGAGAGTGAGGAACAATAAATAAAGCAATAGAACTTAAAATTGCTCCAATTAAAAAATAAGGTCTTCTTCTTCCAAGTTTAGGATGCCAAGTATTATCACTTAAATATCCTACTACTGGTTGAACTATAAGTCCTGTTAAAGGTGCTGCAATCCATAGAAGAGGAATTGTTTCTTGTTCTACCCCAAGAGTTTGAAAAATTCTTGACATAAATCCACCTTGCAGAGCAAATCCGAATTGTATGCCAAGGAACCCGAAACTCATGTTCCATATTTCCCAAAAATTTAATTTTTTCTTATTCATTATCGTTGTTAAAACGATAAGCTCGGCTTATCAAATTTATAAATTGTGAGAAGTAGATTTATAAAAATGATTGACCAAATATAAATTTTTTTTTAAATGATATTAAAAAAAACAAATGATTTTTAACATTTAATAATTACTACAACGTTATAGTGTTAATATTTATTTCACGATTTAGTTGATTGACGACTAGTAATAGTAGTTTCTATTGTTTTTGTAGTGTATTTAATAGATTTCTTTGAGTTGTCTAATCTGTCAATCAACATCTTACAAGCTTCTTTTCCAATTGTTTCACCATGCTGATCTACTGTTGTTAATGATGGGTCAGAAAATCTAGAAATAACTCCATCAGTAAAGCCAATAACTTCAACCTCTTCTGGAATTTTCTTATTATTTTTTTTCAATACTTTTAGTGCAGAAGCAGCATATATTTCATTAACGGCAAATATTCCATCAATTGATTTATTTAATTTTAATGCATTTTGAATTCTTTGTTCAATATTTGAAAGTTCTTTTTCAGAACTTTTTTTATCATCCACTTTAATAATTAGATTATTGTCTAATTCAATATTATTTTCTTTAAGGGATTCTACATATCCCATAGTTCTTAATCTTCCTACATTTACATAATCTTCAGTAGTAATAAGCAATATGTTTTTTCTTTCATTTGATATAAGATGATTAGTTGCTTTTTTTGCTCCTTCTATATCATCAATTATAACTTTATCACAATAAATATTATTTGATACTCTGTCAAATAAAACAATAGGTATTTCTAAATCTAATGTTTCATTGATATGATGAAAATCTTGTTTTAGCATTGTTTCTTTAGATAGAGATATTATCAACCCATCAATTTGACCATCTACAAGAGTTTCAATATTTAATACTTCCTTTTCAAAAGATTCATTTGAAACACTAATGATTACATTATATCCTTTCTTTTTTGCATGTTTTTCAATTCCCATAATGACTTTAGAAAAGAAGTAATGAACCATTTCAGGAATAATAACACCAATGGTTTTAGTTTTTCTATTTTTAAGACTTAAAGCAACATTATTTGGTTTATAGTTGTAGAGTTTAGCAAAAGCTTTGATTTTTTCTTTAGCATCATCACCAATTTCACTGCTGTTTTTTAATGCTTTCGAAACTGTAGATATTGAGTAGTTTAGCTCATTTGCAATTTCCTTTAATGTTATCCTTTTTTTCACTAAATATTCAATTTTATTGAAACAATCTTGCTAAATTAACAATAATATAAAATGATTTTTATCGATCTGTTAAAAAAAAACTTATTAACACTACAACGTTATAGTTGTTATACTACAACGTTGTAGTTGACAGGTGATTTCTTAAAAGGTTTTTTCTAGAGCTTTTTTTTCTAGTTTAGTAGTTGAGAAGTAGATTTTTAATTTAATAACTAACAATAATGAAAATCTTAAGTAATATTTATGTTTTGTTGCTTTGTTTAACCTCATTTTATGGTTTTTCACAGCAAACTGTAACAGGAAATGTTTCTGATCAAAGTGATAATCCTCTTCCGGGTGTCGCTGTTGTAATTGAAGGAACTTCAACAGGAACGGTTACAGATTTTGATGGTAATTATTCTATTACTGTCGATGATGGACAGATTCTAGTATTTTCATATTTAGGTTACGAAACTCAACGAATAACAGTTGACACTGTAACATTAAATATAGTAATGCTTGAATCAAGTTCAGAGTTAGATGAAGTTGTTGTAATTGGATATGGTACAGCCCAGAAAAAAGATCTAACTGGTGCTGTAGATTTAGTTACACCAGCTGATTTTAATAAAGGAACAGCAGTTAATGCTCAACAACTAATTCAAGGTAAAGTTGCAGGAGTATCTATTGTTTCTAATGATGGAGCGCCTGGAGCTGGTTCTAATGTTTTAATTAGAGGTATAGGTTCTTTGAATCTAAACTCTAACCCCTTATACGTAGTTGATGGTGTACCATTAGATGCTGGAGGAGTAGGTGGTTCAAGAAATCCATTAAATGTCATAAATCCTAATGATATTGAATCGATTAGTATTTTAAAAGATGCTTCTGCTACTGCTATTTATGGATCTAGAGCTGCTAACGGAGTTATATTGATAACCACAAGAAAAGGTAGATCTGGAGAGTTTTCTTATACATATTCATTAAGACAATCTACATCAAGACCAATTAGTTTTGTTGATGTTTTGACTGGAGATGAAATGAGAACGTACTTCATGTCAAATGGCTCTAGCGATGAAAAATCAAGACTTGGAAACGAAAACACTGATTGGCAAAGAGAAATATATGAAAATGCTTCAACTAACAATCAGACTTTTTCAGCTTCTGGAGGGTTAGGAGGTATTCCATTTAGAGGTTCTATTGGATATACAAGCCAAGAAGGAATTTTAAAAACTGACAAGTTTGAAAGATTATCTGCAAGCGTTAGTCTATCTCCTACACTTTTAGATGGTGATTTGAGAATTAATACAAATATTAGATATGTAAATACTAATAATGATTTTGCTGCTAGAGGAGCAATTGGCAGTGCAGTTTTCTTTGATCCTACTAAACCAGTTTATGACTATGGAAATCAATATGGTGGGTATTGGACATGGCTTGAAGCTGATGGTACTAAATTAGCTCTATCCCCTGTTAATCCAATCGCTTTACTTGACTTAACTAATGATCAATCTGAAGTGAATAGATTAATATCTAATATTAAGTTAGATTATGATATTATTAGCGGATTAACTGCTACCGTAAATGCCGGTTATGATTATTCTAAAGGATCAGGAACTACAATTATTGATAAAAATATGCCTAATGATGGTGTTGGTTTTAATGGTAGTGACAATAACTATGAAAATGAAACAATAAATCAGTTGTTTGATGCATATTTAAATTACAGTAGTGACTTCGATAAACTTGGTTTTTCATTAACTGCAGGTCATTCTTATCAGAGTTTTGAGTATGACAATACTGCTCTAAACTATACTGAGTATTTAAACTCAGATGGTTCAATTAATTCTGATAACTCAATTAATCAGGAATTTATAGATACATCAAAAAATGTTTTACTTTCTTATTTTGGTAGACTTAATTTAAACTGGGATGAAAAATACTTACTAACAGCCACTTACAGAGCTGATGCATCTTCAAAGCTTCCAAAAGATGATAGATGGGGGCACTTTATTTCAGCTGCATTAGCATGGAATATTCATAATGACTTTAATATTGAAAATGTTTTTGATGTTTTTAAATTGAGATTAGGTTATGGTGAAGTTGGTAATGTAAATGGTTTAGGTGATTATAATTTCTTAACAAGATATGTTAAAAGTAACAATCAAGGATTATATGGATTTGGAACACAATTTTATACAACATACAGACCTGAACCTATTAATAAAGACTTAAGATGGGAAGTTGGTCAAACCACAAATGTAGGTATTGACTTTTCTTTTTCTAAAATTAAATTAAGCGGTTCTGTAAATGCATACATTAAAGAAACTAATGATTTAATTGCAACAGCTGTTGTTGATCCATTTACAAACTTTGGAACTACTCTAGATGCTAACATTGGAGATATGGAAAATAAAGGTATTGAAGTAGTTCTTAACTCTACACTTATTGATAGTGATGATTTTTCTTTTGGCTTTAGCTACAATGTATCTTTTAATGATAACAAGATATTGAGATTAGTGAATGAACAAAATGTTGGTGATATTGGTTTTGGTAATGCTCTTCAAAGACATCAAGAAGGAAAATCGCCCTATGCATTTTATACATATAAGCAAATCTATGATGTTAAAGGAAGACCGATTGAAGGTGCTTTTGCTGATTTGAATGGAGATGGTATAATTAACAATAACGATAGATACTTTTACAAAGACCCATACGCTGATGTTTTAATGGGACTAACATTAAATTTTAGATATAAAAACTTTGATTTAACTTCAGTATCAAGAGCTAGTTTAGGTAATTATGTTAGCAATAGAATGCACGCAGCATCTGTTTACACTCAGATTATAAATTTGAATAGAATTTCTAACGTACATAAAAAGTTTCTAAATGATCAACTTATTTCTTTTTCTGATAAAAATAACGTGAGTGATCATTATGTTAGAAATGCTTCATTTTTTAAAATGGATAATATAACTCTTGGATACACAATTGATAATTTTATTGACAATAATCCTATGAGATTGTATTTAACTGGTGATAATTTGTTTACTGTAACAAATTATGAAGGTATTGATCCTGAAATAACAGGAGGAATTGATAGTAATTTTTATCCAAGAGCAAGAACAATTGCTTTTGGATTGGATATAAATTTTTAAATTAATTAAAATGAAAAATTTGAAATATATATTAATTCTTGCTTTAACATTATATGCTTGTCACGGAGATTTAGATCAAAATCCAACAGATCCTGATTTATTTACTGAGGTTCAAGTTTATAGTACTTCCCAAGAAGCTAAAAGTGCTCTTGCGAAAGTTTATGCAAGTTTTGCTTTAACAGGACAACAAGGTCCTGCTGGACAACCAGATATTGATAATAGTATTATTGATGAAGGTTTTTCTCAATTTACCAGGGTTATGTATACATTAAATGAATGTTCAACTGACACTGCTGTTGTTGGTTGGGGTGATCCTGGATTGCCTAATATTCATGAAATGTCTTGGGATGTAAATAATCCATGGACAAAGGGAATGTATTTTAGATTAGCTCAAGCTGTATCTTTTGCAAATTCATTTATTGAAAATGCAGAAGAATTAGCTTCATCTGATCAGGAGGCTTCTTTTATGATTCAAGAAGCAAGATTTCTAAGAGCTTATTCTTATTATGTTTTAATGGATATGTTTGCTAATGTTCCTATCGTTACTAAATTGACGACTGATCTTCCAACTCAAAATTCAAGAGTTGAAGTTTTTAATTTTGTGGAATCTGAATTAAATGAACTAACTTCCTCTTTACCTTCATCTGGGGGGAATGAGTATGGAAGAGTAGATCAAACTGCTGCTTATGCATTATTATCTAGATTATATTTGAACGCACCGGTTTATGCTGGTAAGGATATGTATAATGAGGCTGCTGCATCTGCACAATCTGCAATTTCGGGAGCTTATTCAATTAATACTAATGATGCAAATGGTAACGGAAATGCATATGACGAGTTATTCTTGGCTGATAACAATACAAATGGTGCACAAAATGAATTTATTTTTGTTGTACAATTTGATGGTTTGAAAAGTCAATCATGGGGAGGTTCAACTTTTGCAGTTCATGCTCCAATTGGAGGCAGTATGAATCCTTCTGATTTTGGTGTAAATGGTGGATGGGGAGGTTTAAGAACAACTAAAGGTTTAGTTGATAAATTTTCATATTCAATTACATCATCTAATTCAGATGGTGAACCTTTATCATGGTCTGATTCAAGAGCTATGTTCCATACAGACGGTCAAAATTATGAAATGGCTAAAGTTGGTCCATTTAAAGAAGGTTACGCTGTAACTAAATTTAAAAATATTAATAGTGCTGGTGGTGCTGGTGCTGATTCTTCTGGAAATCACGTGGATACTGACCTTGCAATCATTAGACTCGCAGAGGTTTTACTTAATTACGCTGAGGCCCATGTAAGGGGAGGTGCTGGTGATTCTTCCACTGCTGCAAATTATATTAATCAATTAAGATCTAGAGCTTCTGCTCCTACGATTAATTCATCTGACTTAACTGTTGATTTAGTTATGGACGAAAGAGCACGTGAGTTATATTGGGAAGGTCATAGAAGACCAGACTTAATTAGGGATGGAAAATTCGTTACATCATCCTATTTATGGCCATTTAAAGCAGGTGCTGCTCAAGGTATGGCAACTGATGAATACAGAAGAATATTTCCAATTCCAGAAGATGTTATTCTTGTAAATTCAAATATTAAACAAAATCCAAATTATTAATTATGAAAATAATGACTAAAATATTTAAAACTTTTGCAGTTGTATCACTAATTTTTGCAACTGTAATATCTTGCGATAATGAAGATTATTTAATCTTCACTGCCGTGAATGAAAAAGAGGTAAAATTTCAAAATGAATTTTTACCTGTATATAAACTATCAACAGCTACAGGTACTAATGTAGCTGAAAGATTAGTTTGGAATGAACCAGATTTTGGTGCTCCAAGTACTATAACTTATGTTGTTGAAGTCTCAACTTCATCAAGTTTTGGAAATATAGTAATGAATTCAGGAGATTTATCTGCAAATCATTTAGCTCTAAGAGTTAAAGATTTAGTAGCTATTGCTGAATCATTGGGTCTTGATGAAGATGCTAGTACCACAAATTCTGATGGATCTCCTAACAATGCTGCAACTCTTTATGTAAGAGTTAGTGCATATGCGGGAACTACATCAACAGGTGCTAATCCATCAACCACAACTTCAGAAGCTGCAACCATGAACATCGAAATGTTAGAAATTTCAGGTGCATGTGCAGAAGCTTCATTAAGTACTTGGGGATTAGTTGGTAGTGCTGTAAATGGATGGGGAGGAGAAAATCAAGGTTTTTCTGCAGGAAATGATGTTCCATTCATTTCTGCAGGAGTTGACGGTTTATATAAAGCTGCTGTAACTTTTAAAGATGGCGAATGGAAAATTAGAAAAGATAATGCTTGGGCTGAAAATTTAGGAGATGATGGTGGAAAATTAGTAGCTAACGGTCCTAATATTGGAGCAACTGCTGGTCAATATATTGTAACATTTAATGAAGCCGAAATGACGTATAAAGTCGAAGCTAATCAAAATGTTTGGGGAATCGTAGGAAGTGGTGTACATAACGGATGGGGTGGACCTAATGTTAAAATGCTTCCTGACCCATGTAATGATGGCGTATTCTTAGCTTTTGATGTTACAGCTGTTGATGGTGAAATTAAATTTAGAAAAGATGATGCTTGGGCTGAAAATTTAGGAGATAATGGTGCCGATGGTACGACTGAACCTAATGGAGCTAATATAGCTATATCAGCTGGAACTTATGATATGGTTCTAGATGTTACTAATGGTACTTATAAGCTTACTAAAAAATAATTAGTGTTTATACAATTAGTTTTAAAATGGATCACTTTAATTAGTGGTCCATTTTTTTTAATTTAATTATGTGAGAGTAGTATTAATTATCATAACATTATTACTGTCTTGTAATAAGGAAAGAAAATTTATCATTGATGATTTTGATATAATTAGTTCAAGTATTGATGAATATATAGATAATGGTTCTTTAGCTTTATTGCATGTTTATCTTGAAAATTATGATGGGTCGCCAATATACTCGTACAGTAAAGTAAATGATAGTTTAGTAGCGATTGATGTAGATGAAAACACCTGGTTTCGTATATGGTCAATGTCTAAAATTGTTACTATTTCAATAGCTATGGATCTAGTAGAGGATGGAATAATATCATTAAATGATGATGTTTCTGATTATTTTCCAGAATTACAAAACTTAAAAATAGCCAAAGGACCTAACGGAGAGAAACTAAACCAATGGATTTCTAAAGATTTGTGTCCATTAACTTTTGAAGAAGTTGATTATCAAATGACTATTTCAGATTTAATTCTTCACAAAGCTGGGTTTTTTTATTCAACAACAAACCATAATTGTTTGAATGAATTGGTTGCATGGAAAAATCTAGCATCATCAACTGACACTGATGATTTTATTAAAAGAATTTCTAAACTTCCTCTAATACAAGAGCCAGGCGATGATGTATTTTATGGGGTAAATACTACCATTTTAGGAATGGTTTGTGAAAAAGCTACAGGAAAAACATTAAATGAATTATTAAATGAAAAATTGATAAGTCCATATAATATAAAAGGTTTTTCTTATAATAAAAGCAAAGATGTTAACCTTCTTCCAGTTTTTTCTGGTGTTGATTCACTAATTAGAAAAGCTAACAAAGGAGAATTAGATATTTACGGACAAGATGTGCCTAAATATGAGGCTGATAATAAATTATTCCTTGGTGGAGAAGGAATGATTGCAACAACTAATGGATATGCTGACTTCTTAAGAATAATTTTAAATGACGGTTCTTTAGAAGATATTAGATTTCTTGATAAGTCGACTATTAAAGAAATGAGCAGTCCACATGTTGAAAGAAATGAATATGGATACAATGGATATAATTTATGGGTAACAAGTGATAAAGTTCGTGAAGATGGACACGGAGATTCAGGATTATGGACTGGTGGTGGTTATGAGGGTACACATTTCTGGATTGATAGAAAAAGAAAGTTTGTAGGTTTAATAATGACACAAGTATTTAGTCCTAACAAAAATGCATCTAATAAAGACAATGAAATAAGAGGTCTTATATATAATGAAATATTTAAAAATGAAAAATAAAATACTATTAATAATTTTACTTGTCTCTTCAATTTCTTATTCACAACAAATTGAAAGAATAGAACCTCCCTTTTGGTGGGAAGGTTTTAAAAATACATCACTACAATTGTTGATTTATGGGGAAAACATTTCAAATTTAGATTTCAAAATTAAATCTGATATTGTTGAACTTGTTTCTGTTGAAAAAGCAGAAAATCCAAATTATATCTTTTTAAACCTAGAAGTTAATGATAAAGGAATTAGTGGTGATTTCGATATAGATTATGGAGAAAATAGTATTAAATATAATATCAATAAGAAAGAATTAGATTCTGAAAACCATTTTGGATTTAGTTCAAGTGATGTTTTATGTTTGATTACACCTGATCGTTTTATCAACGGTGATTATACTAATGATAATCATCCTGATATGTTGGAAAAAGCAACTAGAGGTCCTTGGGGAAGACATGGTGGTGATTTAAAAGGTATAAATGATAATTTAAATTATCTAATAGATTTAGGTTATACTGCTATATGGTTAAATCCAATCCTAGAAAACAATATGATTAAATCCTCATATCATGGTTACTCTACTACTGATTATTATAAAGTAGATCCGAGATTTGGATCAAATGAAGAATTTAAAAATTTAACAAAAAAAGCAGATAAAATGGGAGTTAAAATGGTAATGGATATTATTCCTAATCATTCAGGAAGCGAACATTGGTTTGTTAAAGATCCACCTTTTTCAAACTGGTTAAATTTTAATAATTCTTATTCTCAAACTACTCATAGAAGACAAACTGTTCAAGATATTCATGCAAGCGAATATGACAAAAAACATTTTAGTGATGGCTGGTTTGTAGAAACCATGCCAGATTTAAATCAGAAAAATAAGTTTATGTCAACCTATCTAATTCAAAATGCAATTTGGTGGATTGAATATTCAGGAATAAAAGGTTATAGGGTTGATACATACCCATATGCGGATAAAAATTTCATGTCTGATTGGACTTATGAAATAATGAATGAATATCCTAATTTTAATATCGTTGGTGAGGAGTGGAGTGATACTCCAATTATCACATCATATTGGCAAGCTGGTAAAACAAATCACGATGGATATATATCATATTTACCAAGCTTGATGGACTTTCCTCTACAAATTAGTTTTTCAGAGGCACTTAATGATGAAATAACTTGGGGTAAAGGTTTTGTTAAACCCTATAGAACTATTGCATATGATTTCCTATATGGTGATCCTTATAATTTAGTTGTTTTCCCAGATAATCATGATATGACAAGGTTTTTAACTCAAGTTCATAATGATTTAAATCTTTTCAAAATGGGTTTGGTTTTTTATACAACAGTTAGAGGAATTCCTCAATTTTATTATGGTACTGAGGTTTTAATGAACAGTAATGATAATCCAGGAAGTCACGATGTGATCAGAAGTGAATTCCCAGGTGGATGGAAAGATCATAAAGTTAGCGCATTAACTGGCATGGGATTGACAAGTGATCAAATTGAGTTTCAAAATTTCTTCAAAAGATTATTGAACTGGAGAAAAAATAATAAAGTTATTCATGAAGGTAAATTCATTCATTTTACACCTAAGGAGCAAGTTGAAATTTACTCTTATTTTAGAATACTAGGAGACAAGATAGTTTGGACTATTTTTAATCGAAAAGAAGAAACTCAAACAATTAAATTAGAAAAATATCAAGAGGTTTTAAAAGGCAAGTCAAAAGGATATGATGTTATTAATGATAAAACAATTGACTTGAGTAATTTAAAAATTTCTCCAAAATCAGCTTTAATAATTGAAATAGGTTGATGAAAATCAAATATTATTTTTTTCTTTTTTGGTCTTTTTTTTCATACTCTCAAGTTCAGAACGGAACTTGGAGTGTTAATCCTAATCCTTTTAATGAAGATGAAGAAATTGAAGTAAAAGTTTCTGGAATTAATGCATCTAATTGGGGAGTTGAAGATGTTTATTTATGGACATGGTATTTTGATTCAAATGATGTTGAAGTAAATTCTAATATTAACTGGAATGGTGAATGGAATAATTCAAAAGAATCAATGAAAATGACAAAAAACCAAGATGGCTCATATTCATTTAAATTTAAACCTACAGAACTATATCAAGATAATGGTATAGGTAGGATAGGTGTTTTAGCGAAAGCTAAAAACGGAACTGGTGATAAAAAAACACCTGATCAATTTTTTGAGGTTGGTAAATTTGATTTAACTATTAATAGTCCAAAGAATAATCCCTACATACTTTCAAGAAATGGTTCATTTAATATCAGTGTAACTGGTGATATTGAATTGAATTATACTCTTAAAAATAAAACAGAAACTGTACATACTGTCTCAAACAATAAAAATTTTATTAAACAAATCTTAGGACCAGATTCTAACGGTGATGGTTATAAACTTAATTTGTCATCGAAATTAGAATTAACTGCCACAGATGTAAATAACTCATCTAATTCAAGAATATTAAATTTTGATATAATTGTTGAGCCAACTTTAATTGTTGAGTCACCACCTGTAGAACTTATTGATGGAATTAATAGAGTGGAAGATGGTTCTAAAGTTTATTTACAGTTGACAGCTCCTAACAAAGATTTTATTTACGTGATTGGAAATTTTAATGATTATGAGGAAAATGAGGAATTTTTGATGAAAAAATATCCTGATTCTGACAAGTTTTGGCTCGAATTGGATGGTTTAAATTCTGATGACTACTACTATTATCAGTATTCTGTATATGATAAAAATCCAATCACTAACTCTCCATCAAATGTTAAAATTGGAGATCCTTATTCAGAACTTGTGTTATCGCCTTTTGATGATCCACATATTCCTAAAACTTCTTTTGAGAATATTCCAGAGTATCCATCTGGACAGGAAAGAGAATTTACACTTTTTAAACCTTTAAAAGAAAATTATAACTGGAAAGTTAATGACTTTAAAAAACCTTTAAAAGAGGACTTAGTGATATATGAGATTTTGATAAGAGACTTTGATTCTAATAGAAATTTTCAAGATTTAATAGAAAGAATAGATTATTTCAAAAACCTTAATATTAATGCAATTGAATTAATGCCAATTATGGAATTTGAGGGAAATGAAAGCTGGGGTTATAATCCTTCATTTCATTTAGCCTTAGATAAATTTTATGGTTCACCCGAAAAATTCAAAGAACTTGTAGATATATTTCATGAGAATGGTATTGCCGTTATTTTAGATTTGACCATGAATCATTCTTTTGGAAGAAATTCTTTAGTAAGGATGTGGATGCATGATCCAGATAAAAACGGTTGGGGAGGACCTTCATCAGACAACCCTTATTATAACGCTGAACCCAAACATTCATATAATGTAGGTTACGATTTTAATCATCAAAGTAAACTAACTCAAGATTATACAAAAAGAGTTATTAAATATTGGATAGAGGAATATAAAATTGATGGTTTTAGATGGGATCTTACTAAAGGTTTCACTCAAAATTGTAGTGAAGATAATCAGGATTGCACAAACAGGTTTCAACAAGACAGGGTGGATGTTTTAAAAATGTATGCTGATTTCAGCTGGTCTATTGATGATAGCCATTATGTAATTTTTGAACATTTAGGACAAGATATTGAGGAAAAGGAGTGGGCAGACTATAGAGTTGATGAAGGAAAAGGTATTATGATGTGGGGAAAACTAACAAATGAATTTAATGAACTTACTATGGGTTATGAAAGTGGTGCAAATCTTTCAAGATTTGATTATAAATCTAGAGGCTTTAAAGAAAAACGACTTGTTACATATGCAGAAAGTCATGACGAGGAAAGATTAATGTATAAAAATTTGAATTATGGAAATTCATCAAATTCAGTTCATAATATAAAAACTTTAGATATTGCATTAAAGAGAATGGAAGCTTTAGGTCCAATTCTTTTATTGAGCCCTGGACCTAAGATGATCTGGCATTTTTCTGAGCTTGGTTTTGAAAATTCAATTTTTACATGTGAAAATGGTGTTTTTGGAGGTGATGATTGTAAATTATCAACAAAACCTCAACCTCAATGGTCAACAGATTGGTTAAATGATGATAGGAGAAAAGCCATTTACAATAGCTGGTCTAAATTAATTGATATGAGGATATCTAAAAAAGTATTTGAAGGAAATCATAACTACAATAGATATTTAAATAATAATCTTATTCCAGAGATTAAAGTTTGGAATGTTTCTCTTGATGGAGATGATTTCAAGTTTGTTTATATTGTTTCAAACTTTGATATCTCTTCCAGAGAAATTAAACCCGAACTTCCTTTTCAAGGTTCATGGACCAATTTGATGAATCTCGATTTAGTTGAAATTAATAATGATTTTAAATTTATTTTAGAGCCAGGTGACTATAAGGTTCTTGCTTTTAATGGCTCTATTTGTGATGGTTTTGATTTAGATGGTGATGGAGAAATTGACTATTGTGATTCTGATAATGATGGAGTTAAAGATAATGTTGATCAATGTCCAGATACTCCACCAGGAACAACTGTGGACACAAATGGTTGTGAGATTTTCAGTATGCCTAAGGACAATTACAAGGTTGAAGTAGGTAGTGCAACATGCATTGGTAACAGTGATGGTGTGATTAATTTAAGTGTAGAGGACGCAGCTTATGATTATACGGTAACGATTACTGGAAAGGATAATGTAACCATCACAGGTACTGATAAAACAGCTTCTATAACG
>MDTC01275179.1_pt1 | contig 15945 bp, 17 predicted proteins | sample 811181 | NCBI WGS metagenome assembly MDTC01 (sample SAMN05326644, study PRJNA326480) | marine metagenome | isolation source: seawater | place: Pacific Ocean: North | collected 2011
CGGTCTCGCAGGTCGATGAAAATCAGATTACCATGATCGCGGCGGTTTTGAACCCAGCCCATGAGTATCACAGTCTGATTGTTATGACTTATATTAAGTTCGTTGAGATGATGTGAACGTTTCCAACCAACTAGACTTGTAGAGTTTTCCATGGTTTACGTCTTTCTGAACTTATTCATTTCATAATAAATGAGGCGTGTTCCCCGTAGCACTTTATAAGTGCCGAATCGGCAGGCTAATCTAACATCGTTTGGATCACTTTTCCAGTTGATTGGTCAAATAAGCGCCTAATTCAAGTGTGATGACTGAGTTCATGGTTGGTTGAGCAGCTTACTCCAATATTCGTTAGAAATAGAGGCTTTTAACGGAACCACATAGATAGGTTTGTTCAGGCTGAACATTATCTTAGGATCGCGCCAATAATCCTTACTCGTAGTGATAAGTGCATCGTAATCACTGTAGTCTATTTGATCTATATCATGCGATGTAAACCGCTGGTGATCTCTTTTAATGATTTGATGCTTGATCTTTAGACCCATAACTTCCAGCGAGCTGATAAATCTTTTTGGCTTTGCAATGGCTGTTAATGCCAGCAAGCGGATGTCAGTCGTCAAGTCTGATAGGTCACCACTGACTTGCACTGGTTGGTTGTTGTTAAAAGGAGCACTAATACAGGGGAGTTTATATAGCTTGATCAATTCTGGCGCTGATTGCTTATATGAATGGCTGCGAGTTAATATCACTCCAGTTGCTCGCTTTAGATGGCGAGGCGACTCTCTTAGCTTTCCCATCGGCAGTTGATATCGATCTGCAAATGGTTTATTCGCATCGAGTAGTACTAGGTCTATATCTCTTTGTAATTGAAGGTGTTGGAAACCATCATCTAATATCCAATGAGTTGGTTCAGGATATAGTGATAGGTATTTCTGAGCTGCTGCATAACGTTTTGCTCCCACAATAATAGGAACATTGTTCAGGGCTTGCGATTGCATCATAGACTCATCGGGGTGCACTTCACCTGATTGCTTTGGGGGAATTAAGATTTCGCCATCTTTAATAGTCAGGAAATCATCAGGTTGTAATCCGCTTTTGTACCCTCTTGTTAATATAGCTGGCTTATGCCCATGGTCTATTAAATATTTACAAAGAGAAATGACAACAGGAGACTTTCCTGTTCCACCAACTTCAAGGTTCCCGATAGAAATGGTGATTCCTGGTAGTCTGTTTTTTTTGACGATCTTCCAATGATAAAAGAGCCTTCTTAGTGAATTGGCTAGTCGATATATAAGTTGCAAAGGGTAGAGTATTGGGAAATGCCACCATTTGATTTGAAACAATGTAGCCTCACTTTATCCCTTATGATCAGGGTATGAACTTTTGCTCTAGAAAAAATTGTATCGAAAGTTCGGTAATCAGCCGGGCCAGACGATCTTCAGTTCCTTTTACCACTTTCCACGGGCACTGGACTTTTTTGACTTTTCTTTTTCCTTGATAGCTGCGACCTACTTCCCAGTAGCCATTTGGATTTATCGGTCCAATTGCTAGAGTTAATACTTCTGGGTCAGCCATTTCTAGAACATCCATAGCATTGTCGACCGTATGATTGCTATCAGGCCCCCACTCATTGGTGATGGTGAGCTCGAGATCAGCATATGGACTATCTGGAGATCTAAGAACTTTGCCAAGCCTTTCCGTTAAGGTGCCTGCAGTGCCCTCATCGATAATATGAACTTCTTTTGCCGAAGTTAATTTTGTAAGAAAGTTATCTGCCAAATCCTGGCCGTCTCGGGTTGCTGTCCAGGGAGACAAAGCTTTATCTAGTCGAGCTATTGATTGCTGATTTTTATCTAATTCACTTTCTAGGCACCAGATTTTAATTTCGACATAAGGTCTGTGCGGTCGGTAGCCTGTGATTAAGGTGCTATTTTTTACAGCATCCTCAACAATATCAGCTAAGGCTGATTCGCTTTTCCCTAAGGTGTGCCAGGTAAAAAGCTTTAAGGCGTCTGTTTTAGCTGTTTTCTCGGAGAATCTGCTATGTAAATGTCTTTGCCAAAGATCACTAATCTCTCTTGGTGGACCTGGTAGCACAATACATTCTAAAGAGTTGCTTTTTTTGACTACAAAGGCATTAGCAGTGCCTTGATGATTCGTGAGTATCTCAGCGCCTTGGGGGAAATAACATTGTTGTTTATTACTTTGTGCAGGATCTACCCCTACCGTTGTTAGCCTGCTAACTATTTGCTCCCAAGAGTTAGAATCATAGACTAACTCTTCTTGACACCATTCAGAGATGACATTTCTGGTAATGTCATCGCTTGTAGGGCCAAGGCCGCCAGTTACTATGATAGTCGGCGCTAACTGTTCTGCTAATTCCAATGCTTTCTGAATTAAGTCAGGAGTATCTGGAACTGACAAGTGAACGACAATATTACATCGTAAATTAGTAAGCTTTTCAGATATCCAGCTAGAGTTGGTATCAGAAATCTGCCCCGTTGTTATTTCCGTGCCTATGGCAACAATAGCTACTTTGATGACACTCTCCATGGCTGCTCTAATGAATGAAAGAGGTGGGTTTCATTAGGAAGCAAGTTTAGGCTCGTTTCCTTAAAAAGAAAATAAGCCATAGCAGCTTGGTTTCAACTAATCAAGTCGTGGGCTGGAGATATATGATTTTGTTGTCAAATCAGGAGTTTAATCTTATTAGGCAAAATTTGCAGCCCTTTATCTGTGAGCTAAAAGGACATAGAATAGAAGTAAATTCAACGGCGTTTACTTGAAGCTCTGCAGACCATTAAAAAAAGGGAGCAATCTATGGCTACAAATAAATATACTGGAGCCCAGAAGGCAGCGATTTTGTTACTTTCTTTTGGTGAAGAAATCTCGGCAGAGATATTTAAAAATATGACCGAATTCGAGATTAAACGAATCGGTAGTGCTATGAGTCGTCTTGGCAGACTTGAGCAGGAAATCATTGATGAAGTGATGATGGAATTTTACGATATCCTTCAGCAGAATAAAAAGTTTTTCTATGGTGGCAATGACTTTACTATGAAGGTCATTGGTAGTGCTTTTAAAGGTGGTGAAGCGGATGAATTGATTGAGCAACTTGCTTTAGGCTCATCTGCTAATTTAGATTCTCTTGAATTAATTGATCCGCGAACATTAACCAATTTTATTCGTAATGAGCATCCTCAAACAATTTCGTTGATTTTAGCCCATCTGGATCCGCAAAAGTGTGGAGAAGTGATGAAGCTTTTGCCAGAGGCATTGCATACTGAGATCATACTGCGGATTGCTAACCTCGATGCTGTTGCTCCTGAAATTATTGATGAAATTGATGATGTCCTAAGAAACGAAATCCAGGCAATGGGGTCAATTTCTAGCCAGAAAATTGGAGGCGTTGAACCAATAGCTGAAATGCTTAACCTGATAGATAAGGCTACAGAGGAGCAAGTTTTGGACAACCTAGAAGAAAGAGATCCAGATCTTGCAGAGCAGATTAGACAATTAATGTTCGTATTCGATGACCTGACTAAAATTGATGATCGAGGCATTCAAGAACTTATCAAGCATGTTAAGACTGAGCAGTGGATGCTGGCACTAAAAACTGCATCCGAATCAGTATCGGACTTAATTTTTAAGAATATGTCTGAACGAGCGGCGAAAATGCTAAAAGAGGATATGGAAGCTATGGCTGCCGTTAAATTATCTGATGTTGAATCTATGCAGTTTGAAATCGTTCAGATTACTCGTAAGCTTGAGGAAGAAGGAAAAATTATGATTGCCCAAGGCGGAGATGCTGCTTTTGTTTAGGTTGCTGGGTGGCTTGATAATAGCCTAATGTCCACCTAAATAAGCGTCTTTAATTTGAGGGTTCGCTAATAATTCTTCTCCAGTGCCAGACATTTTAATTTCACCGTTTACTAAGACATAGCCTCTATGTGCGAGTTTCAGTGCTTTAGATGCATTCTGTTCAACTAAGAAAATGGTTGTCCCATTTTGCGAAATTAACTCCAGTGTTTCGAATATTTGTTTTACAATAATTGGGGCTAATCCTAGGCTTGGTTCATCCAGAAGCAGTAGGTCTGGGTTACTCATAATGCCTCTGCCGATAGCCAGCATTTGTTGTTCTCCACCAGACATAGTCCCAGCAGGTTGTAATGATCGTTCTTTTAGTCGTGGAAAAAGCTCATATACTGTATTCAGATCTTTCAGTGTGTCACTTTCTTTACTTTTATTGGCTATAGTGCCCATAATAAGGTTTTCTTCGACGCTCATTGTTGGGAAAATCCGGCGACCTTCAGGTACAAGGGCTATGCCTAGAGATGAAATATTGTGGGTTGGCATGCCTATGATATTTTTATTTTGATAGGTAATCTGGCCTGCTGAAGCTTTAGGGCTACCAAACATGGTCATCAGAAGAGTGGATTTTCCGGCCCCATTAGATCCAATCAATGATACGATTTCACCTTTCTTCACTTCAAGAGAAACGCCATTTAATGCTTTAATCGGACCATAACCAGAGTGTAAATTTTCTATTTTTAAGATAGTTTCCTGAGTTTGATTCATCTTATTCCTCCTCACCAAGGTAAGCCGCAATCACTTTTTTATTATTTTTTACTTCTGTTGGATTGCCCTCGGCAATGACTTCGCCATGATCAAGTACTACGATTCTATCGCTGATATCCATGATCAGCGCCATATCGTGTTCGATCACAAGTACGGTTGTCTTATGTTCTTCTTTAATGCTTGTTATCAATTTTGAAAGTTCTGTGGTTTCATTATGGTTTAAGCCAGCGGCAGGTTCATCTAGACATACCATTTTCGGCTTAGTACTCATTGCTCTTGCGATTTCAAGGCGCCTCTGGTGTCCATATGGTAGTTCACCAGAAACACGATTGGCTTCCTCTGTAAGCCCGACAAAATCTAGCCAATACCAAGCTCTGTCGAGGGCCTCTTTTTCTGAAGTGCGAAATGATTTTGTTTTGAAAATCCCTGACAATAGGTTTTTATTTACTTGGTTGTGTTGGGCAACCAGCAGATTTTCTAGGCATGTCATATCTTTGAATAGTCTGATATTTTGGAAAGTCCGAGCGATTCCTTTTGAGGCAACTGCATGAGAACCCGCCAGTTTATCTAGCTTCCATTCTTTTATATTCTTAAAAAACATATGACCTAGAGTGGGTTTATAAAAACCAGTGATGCAATTGAAAAGTGTTGTTTTACCAGCTCCATTAGGTCCAATGATGGCATGAATGGTCTCTTTTTCGACCTTAAAAGAGACTTGGCTTAAAGCTTTGATACCACCGAAGCTTACTGAGAGTTGGTCAACTGTTAAAATAGTCATTTTGCGTAGCCTATTGGGTTGACAAGTTTTTGTTAAACATTTCGCGTTTTGGTTTGATGAGTCCTCCAGGTCGCCAAATCATCATAACTACCATTAGTATCCCAAAGATAAGCACTCTGAAGTCCGAGAACTCTCTAAGAAACTCTGGTAAAGATGTTAGTACTATTGCAGCAATGATGACTCCCGGAGTTGACCCCATCCCACCAAGGACAACGATAGCTAGAATGAGCGCAGACTCAAAAAATGTAAATGATAGTGGATCAATGAAACCCTGGAGGCCAGCAAAGAAAACACCAGCTATTCCCCCAACCATTGCTCCTAAACTAAATGCAGATAACTTGACCCACACATGATTTATCCCTAACGATCGGCAGGCAATTTCATCTTCTCTTAGAGCTTCCCATGCCCTCCCAATGGGCATGACTTTTAATCTGCTTACAAAATATATTAATAGAGCGGAGACCAGAAACAGAGAAAAATAAATAAACATGTAACGGTAGCTTGATGAATACTCTATCCCGAAAAATTCGTGAAAAGGTATTCCTCCTTGGCGGCTACTTCTTCTGAACTCTAAACCAAATAAAGTTGGGAGCGGCGCTTTAAGCCCATTAGGCCCCCCAGTAAATTCGATCCAGTTAGTTAAAATCAGATGAATAATTTCGCCAAAGCCCAATGTAACAATGGCGAGGTAGTCCCCGTGCATTCTTAGTACGGGGAACCCAAGTATACCTCCAAAGCAGGCTGCGATTAATCCAGCTAATGGAATTGCCGCCCAGAATCCGATGTCAAAGTGTTGGTATAAAAGAGCGAATCCATATGCGCCAACAGCATAGAATGCAACAAAGCCAAGATCTAAAAGTCCGGCAAGTCCTACGACGATATTTAGTCCGAGGCCTAATAGTACGTAAATTAGACATAGTATGAGAACAGTTAGCCAGTATTTACCAATAATGAACGGCATTAATAATCCGCATAAGACTAAGCCAACTAAAAATCTTTTATCTGAAAAGTTGATTTTTGGTAGGTTGATGGATGTTTTTTTACTGGTTTCTACTTTTCCTTTACTCAGGAAAGTGACGAAAATTGTGCGGCCAAAGAAAACCACAAGCGCAAGAATTAATGGTCGAATCAGATGAGATTTGATTGTGTATCCGTCTAGTACTAATCCCATCATTGGCCCTGCCGTAATAAAAGTGATTACAGCGGCAAGGAAAGAGTCTTTAATAGTAGCAACCATACTTTGCTTTTGTTGTTCGACCATTATACTTTCTCCACAGCAGGTTTACCCAAAAGGCCACTTGGTCGGAAAATCAAAATACTTACAAGGAGTGAGAAAGCGAACACATCTTTATAGTCAGCATTTACGAAGCTACTGAACAGAGATTCTGAGAGTCCAAGTAGTATGCCTCCGAGCAGGGCTCCTGGAAGTGAGCCAATGCCGCCTAGAACTGCGGCGGTAAATGCTTTAATCCCCATTTTAAAGCCTACAAAGTAGTCAAAAGTCCCGTAATTGAGTGTAATGAGAAAACCTGCTATTGCAGCCATTACGGAACCAATAATGAATACTGAAGAAATAATGCGATTGGAGTTGACTCCCAGGATACTCGACATGACTAGGTCTTGTTGGACAGCCCGGCAAGCGCGGCCCATAGGTGTTTTTTTAATAAACCAAGTCAGCGCTACCATTGATAGCATAGAGACAATTATGATCATTGCCTGCACGTAGGTTACTTGCATGAATTGTTCTGCCCCGCCAATTTTGAAATTTCCTTCGATAAGCGGCGGAATAGCTTGGTTTTTGGCTCCCTGAGATGTTATAGCGAAGTTTTGAAGTACAAGAGATACGCCAATTGCGGAGATTAATGGTGCTAAACGAGTTGATCCGCGCAGAGGGCGATAGGCAATTTTTTCTATCGCCCAGCCATATAAGCCTGTGAAGATCATAGCCAGCAGCAGCACTAGGAATAACTGAATAGGTAGAAAATTGATGCCGAGTAAGGTCAGCAGCGCTATTGCGATTGCCGTCATATATGACGAAATCATATAAACTTCACCGTGAGCAAAGTTTATCATTCCGATAATGCCGTAGACCATGGTGTAACCAATGGCTATTAGCCCATAAGTAGAACCGAGAACGATGCCGTTGATAAGCTGCTGTCCAAAAATATATATATCCACTGGAGACCTCTCGTCCAAATTAACAGCTTCATATTTCGATCATGGTTATTTTAAAAATGATCTATGGATAATTTAACTAGCAGCCATGGTCTATTCTGTCGAGTCTCCATGGGAGGAATTTTTTTGATCTGTGTCTTTGAATCAAAAAAAGCGACCTATAATAAGGCCGCTCGTGTCAGATTCTTTGTTATTTTATCTTTTTGAAAGTGCCTTTTTGAAGGGGGCCAGTTTGGTCTTTCATCACTTGGGGGATGGATAGTAAATGTCTTCTGGGTCAGGGCATATTTCAATTAGGTCTTCTCCGCCATTTTGATTCTGCTGATAAAACCATTCACAATCTAGTGGATCAGGTTCACAGTAGTCGCCAGCGCATGGTGGCGGTGGCGGTGGCGGTGGCGGTGGCGGAACATCGCAGTCGTTCTGACAACTTGGCTTGTCAGGTCCTGGAGGGTTTGGCTCAGGGAAAGGCGGTGGCGTTTCCGGAGCAGGTTGGTCTGGTACCTCAGGCGGTATGTTCGGATCAGGCTCTGTGGGTACATCTGGCGTAGGTTCTGGGTTTGTTGTAGGTACATCGCATTCTTCTTCCGTAAGGCAATTTTCATACGGTACTTCTACAGTCGTGGCTTTTCGCGAGTTTCCGCTACTAAACTCTGCTTTTTGATTACAGCCTGTTAAGGCAATGAGAGCACATATAAGGTGCAAGGGGGTAGTAAAGTTGATAGTCATAGGATTTTCCGGGCAGTAGTAAAGATCAACAACAGTAAGTATTAGAACCCTAATAAATCCTTAGGGCACTATTAAAATATTATATAAAGATAATAATATCAATATTATTATCTCCAAATGTTTAAAAGGGTTAATTCTTTATGGAATTGTCAATTATTCCAAAGGTTTCTATGGTGCTCTAAGAAGCTAGTATAAGTATCATTATTAATGGCACTTCTTATGTTTCTAACTAAATCAAGGTAATAAGTCAGATTGTGGAGGGAGAATAGCCTATATGCCGTGAGCTCTTTGGCGATATATAGGTGCCTTAAATATGCTTTTGAGTAGGTTACACATGTATAGCATTGGCAATTGGGATCTAAAGCGCTTTCATCAAATTGGAATTTTTGATTCTTAATGTTGATTTTACCTTTGGAGGTAAACAGAGTTCCATTCCTTCCATTCCGGGTAGGCATAACGCAGTCAAACATATCGATGCCCAGAGCTACTGATTCCACGATGTCTAGAGGCGTTCCTACTCCCATTAAGTATCGAGGTTTATCTTGAGGCAAATGATCACAGCAAAGTTCAGTCATAGCTCTCATGTCTGGTTTTGGTTCACCAACGGAAAGACCGCCGACTGCATAACCCTCGAAACCGATTTCTTGCAATTGATCCATACTTTGGCGCCTTAAATCGCCATACATACTGCCTTGTACGATCCCGAATTGACAAAGTTCATCTCTTGTCTTTGCTTCCCGACAGCGCTTAGCCCACCTTAATGAGCGTTCCATAGATTTTTGAGCTTGATCAAAGGTAGCCGGGAAAGGTGTGCATTCGTCTAGTATCATATGGATGTCAGATCCCAGTGTTTCTTGGATCTCTACAGCTAATTCCGGGGTTAAGTGTATTTTTTCACCGCTAAGATGGCTTTGGAAATGGGCTCCTGACTCGTCTAGTTTATTGAGTTTACCCAGACTAAAAATTTGATAGCCACCGCTATCGGTTAAAATTGGTTTATCCCAGCCAATGAAGTTATGTAAGCCACCGAAGTGCTTGATGACATCTAACCCTGGCCGCAGGTAGAGGTGATAGGTGTTTCCTAATATGATCTCCGCACCAAAACGATCGAGATCCTCGGGGACCAGTGTCTTTACCGACCCCACAGTACCTACGGGCATAAATATAGGAGTTTCAATGGAACCATGGGAGACTTCTAGCGTCCCTGTTCTGGCTTTTCCGGATTTGTTTTTTACTTCAAACTTCATTATATAATTGACTTTCCAAGGGCTGATTGAATTAGTTCGACGACGAGTTCTGCTGTTCTTGAGCCTTCATCTGTGAAGGGGTTAAGTTCGACAAAGTCCATAGATGAAACTTTTTTTGTTTCAGCAACCATCTCAAGAATTAGATGGGCTTCACGAAAGCTTAATCCTCCCTTTACTGCAGTAGATACTCCTGGAGCATAAAGAGGGTCCACTCCATCGATATCGAAAGAGACGTGAATGCCTTCAGTATCGCGGGAAGCATATTCTATAGCCTCTTTCATAATTTCGTACATGCCCCGTTCATCCACCTCTCGCATGGTAAAATAATGGATCCCACTTTTTTTAAGCACGTCTTTTTCGTTTTGATCAATATTACGAATACCAATTAAAGCAACATTTTCTGGGTTAACTTTTTTGTGTTTGCTTCCAATGGACTTTAATGAGGAGTGTCCGTCTCCTAGAATAGTAGCTAGGGGCATTCCATGAATATTGCCTGAGTCAGAACTTTCGGGGGTGTTCATATCCGCATGAGCATCCACCCAAATCAAGCCGATTTTTTTGTTTTGTTTTGCGTAATGCTCACTAACACCGCTAATAGAGCCAATGCTGATACTATGGTCGCCGCCAATGACAAGAGGTAGATGGCCCTGTTGTAAAGATTCTTGAGTTTTTTTAAACAGGCTTTTGCAAATGTTTTCTAATGGTTCTAGGTATTTATTATCAATGATTGCTTGGGGTAATGATTCACGCACAGGGACATTTAAATCACCTAAATCAATGACTTGGTGTCCCATTTGTTTAATTTTTTCTTGCAGGTTCGCTATACGTAATGAGGCAGGTCCCATATTTGAGCCACGCATATTTGCGCCTAAATCTGAAGGTACCCCAATGATTTTTATAGTTTTCGTTAAATTATTCAATTTGACCTCCTAAGCTATCAGGCATACCTATGAAGACCTTTACTAGTGTATTGGAAAACCTAGGTCAATCGCTTCTTTTTTTTTATTTAAGTATTGATAATAGTTTGATTAATTAGGTGTAAGGAGTGGCAAGAATGGGGCGGAGGTTGAACCCCACCCCTTAAAAAGCCAGAAATCTAGAGCTCTGCTGAAACTTATCCAAGACCTTGAATAAGTTGCATAGCAACCATTGGTTGCTGATTTGATGTTGAAAGGATGGAGGTACCAGCTTGCTGCAGGATTTTCTCCTGAGTAAACTTCGCAGTCTCCTGAGCGTAGTCTGTGTCTTGAATACGACTCTTCGCATCAGCCAGGTTCTCTGTTTGGACACTTAAGTTTCTTACCGTCGATCCAAGTCTGTTTTGAATTGAACCAAGGTAGGCTCTATAGTCGTTAACTTGGGTGATAGCATCGTCAAGCTTACCTATAGCTGCTTGAGATTCTATTTTGTTTTTAACCCTAGTTCCTTCTTCAGCGCGTCCAAGATCTAATGATCCTTCACCGGTTGTGAAAGAGTTCATTTTATCGAAATTAATTTTAATAATGTTTACTGGGTTTCTATCGCCGATGGCATCAGCCTCAGCAAAATAGTCTTTACCGACCTGAATTTCGGTAGGAAATAGGTCCGGTGGGTTGTCGTATTCTTCACTGATATCATCGGCTCTACCTATCAGTAAGCGTGTGCCGTTATATTCAGTAGAGTTAGCAATTCGGTCTATTTCGTCTTTAAGAGCGATATACTCTTTATCGATGAATAGGCGTTCTTCCCTTCCTATAGTATCGGAAGAAGATTGCACAGCTAACTCTCTTAAGCGGACTAGCATGGTGCCGGTTTCAGTTAGTCCACCTTCTGCTGTTTGCACCATAGAGATGCCATCCATTGCATTTCTTTTTGCCTGGTGTAACGATCTGATGTCGGCTCGCAAATTTTCTGAAATTGCTAAACCTGCAGAGTCATCAGCAGCTTTATTGATTCTTTTACCGGAAGATAATTTACCACTAGAGTCGGTTAACCTTCGCGTCGTATTTTCAAGTCGACGCTGGCCGTTAAGCGAAGCCATGTTAGTTCTTAATCGCAGACCCATTGTTCTGACCTCCTGTCAAAAATTTATGATTGCTTCATGCAAAAACCTACAGGCATTTTCGACCCAGTTATCAAATTGTTTAGTCTGCAACATTCAAGTAGCTGTAATTAAAGTGATTATTTTTTTACTGATGTCCTTTTTGCCTGGTGTATTACTTTTTTTCCTAGCTACTAAGCAGGCATTTTGTTTCATGCTTTTTTATTTTACGTAGGTAAAAAAATCACGGATGAGTGAGTTGCCAAATTCAAAACAGTCTGTTTTGGGGTCAAAAGGAATAGACTGATTGATCATAAAACCCTGATTGGCTTCTAAGTGAGGTTGGAAACCCCATATCGGAAGTTTTTTGTGCACGATGCCATCAATACCTATTTCTTTACTATTTCCAATTACTTGAAAGTCTTTGGGGCAATTTTTTACTTCTTCTTTATGAGAAACAACTAACGGCCCAGATATAGATTTTTTTCCTGTGAGCCTCTCGGAATGGATGTCTACCTGACGGAACCCGACATGTTTGTAACCATCTTCACGCACTAGGCCACATGTGCCGCCGAATAAATGGGCTATCAGTTGATGCCCATAGCATAGCCCGAGAGTTGGTATGCCCGACAATAATTTAGGTTTTAACCATTGGTTTAAGGGCTCTTGCCATGGTAATTGATCATAAACGCTGGCACCGCTGCCCATAATAACAAGTCCCTTTATTTGACCCGTTGACAGGTGTAGGCTATCCATGCCGAACAAGGCAGGCAGATGGTATGTCAAAGTAGCTCTACTAAGAAGGCAAAGCCTATTGTAGCTATCTAACTCTGGTACTCTGGCCGCTGGATCGATAATGGCAATATGTTGCATGAGTGACTCCCTAGGGGCGTATTAAGCTCTAAAGGTAAACTCTATATTAAGTCAGGCAAGTAGATAAAGTGTAGAATGATCAATTCTAGCTTAGATGAATAGGTGGAAATATGGTTGAGCAGGTATTATCGGCATTACGAGAAGCCGAGACAGCATTAACGAATTTGATTGCATCTGAAGAAACTCTCGAAAAGATTTCAGCAGCTAGTATGCTTTTATCAGATTGCTTTCGAGACGAAGGCCATGTGTATAGCTGTGGCAATGGTGGTTCAATGTGTGATGCCATGCATTTTGCTGAGGAGTTATCAGGAAGGTTCCGAGAAAATCGACCAGCTCTTGGTGCTATTGCTATGAGTGATGGTGCTCACTTAACCTGTGCTGGGAATGATTTTGGCTTTGACAGCGTTTTTTCTCGGTTTGTGGAGGCTCAAGGCAGGAAGGGTGATGTTCTTCTGGGAATTAGTACGAGCGGGAAAAGTAAAAATGTATATAAAGCAATAGAGCAGGCTCAGGCTAAAGGTATGAAGGTTATCACTTTGACCGGAAAACCCAACAGTCCAATAGGTCAGATGGCCGACATTGATATCTGTACACCGGGAGGGCGTTATGCCGACAGAGTGCAGGAACTACATATAAAAGTCATTCATATTATGATTGAATTGGTTGAGAAGCGTTTGTTTTCCTAGGTACCGACACACTATTGCTTTGGAGAAATTCTATGGAAACTATTTTTGACAAGATCATTGCAGGTGAAATTCCAGCAAAAGTAGTTCATGACGATGAAGATATTTTAGCTTTTCATGATATTAACCCACAGGCTCCTTTGCATATATTGGTTATTCCTAAGAAAAAACTCACTAATTTTAGTGAACTGGCTGATGTTAGTCAGGAGCAGGTGGGGGCATTATTTCAGGGAGTTGCTAAGGTTGCTAAAAGTATTGGTTTAGCTGAAGGAGGATATAGGGTGGTTGTGAATTGTGGTAGGGATGGTCAGCAGACGGTTGACTATATTCATGCTCATATTCTTGGTGGGCGTAAGTTAAAGTGGCCTCCAGGTTAATTAACGGCCACTACTGAAGCCGACTGGAACTCTTTTTTCTCACCTATAAAAGTAGCGTGGACCATACAGCCGTACTGACTAATATCCTTAAAGTTAGTGAAAGATATTTTAATTTTGCATTGTAGCTTACCTTCAAAGGGGGCTGGTGAAGAGACCCTTCCAATAATACAGGATAAATTCCTGGTTTGATCGATCAGGCTGGAGACATGCCACCTCACAACGTCTCGACACAATTCTTGGTTATTTTGTGTGGTGGCGTTAATATTTTGAGATACAAATGTGAGCTCGCCTTCGGCTTCGCTATTAGTTCTTAGGTTCAGAGTTCTAATGCCTGTATTTCCATACTCTCCTAAGTTATCACTTGAGCCAGTCGCAAGAAAAACTTCATCAGCTTTGGTTAGATTTTCAATACAGCCTGCGGATAGAAGAGAAGCCTCACAAACTTTAGACAAGTCGATATTATTACAACTTTTACTAAGTGTTGACCCATGGCAATTGGTAAAGAGGCTGGTTGGTTGATAGTCAATTTTCGATAATAGGTGCAGAGCGATTTGTCCATTACCTAGAAAAGTTTCATCAGAAATAATCATGCCTTTAAAGAATTGCTGATTTGAAATAACCTTTGTCTGTCCTTTTTTTTCGAAATAAACCGTGCCTATTTTTATACTCTGCGTGCCATTATTTTGGATGGTTTTCATCCAGCGGGCATTAGGTAATTTCTTATCAGCGGAGAAGTCCATCCAGGCGGTGACCTTATAGCTAGAGCTGACTTTTTGTAATTTAGTTCGTAGCTTCCAGGTTATCGATGTTAATTTACCGTTAACATCGGTATCGACATAATATACCCGATATTTACGGCCAATAGGAGCAGATCTTGCTGCTATTGCATAGAGTGCAAACTTTGGACTACTGTTATTTTCCTGTTCAAGTGAATAACTTTGTAGCACAAGGGAAAAGTCTTCTGGAGTTCTCGATAATTGAACAGGGACATCGGCCCAATCATTTTCACTACTGGTTATAGAGTTCTCTTCTTTGGTCATAAAAGCATATTGGCATGCTGTTAAAGTCGATAACATTACAATAATATTGAAAAATTTATATATATGGTGGTAGCGTAGGGGTACGTTTAAAAGTGGGTTTGAATTTAGTCTTTCGAGAGAGAACATGGCAAACAGCGCTCCAAGATAACAGCAGGCGATTATTGGTGATTCCACCACTTAAAATAATGCAACTGTAATGCCATTATGCTTGGAGAGAACAACTAATATACAGACCGACACATAACCCAAATGATTTCAATTATTGGTTATAATAAGGTCTGTTGCACAAAACCTTGGTATTAAAGATTCGTCTTACTTGACGGACTCTTTAAGTTCTTTGCCTGGGCGGAAAACAGGTACTCGGCGTGCCGGAATCTGAATTTCTTCTCCCGTTTGTGGGTTTCTTCCCACTCTTGCTTTTCTGTTAGATACGGCAAAGGTTCCGAAACCTACTAGCTTTACGCCGTCTTTCTTTTTGATATTTTCACTGACAACACTGAGAAAAGCATCAAGTGTTCTTTCTGTATCAGCCTTGGTTGACCCAGTAACTTTTGCCATTGTTTCGACTAGCTCAGCTTTGTTCATTTTGTCCTCCAACTGGGGATTTAATTTTTGGCCTGTGCTAATGAAGCTTTACAGTCATTTCCTGTAATGTCAAGACATTGTCAGATCAAGATCGTCTTGATTAAAATTTATCCATTGGTATAAGGCCGCCTTTTATGGTTCAATGTGACTTGTTTGGAGTTGCTTTTGGCTGATGTAGTTTGTTGGGGTAAATAGAGCATGTTTAGATTTGGATGTCGTGATAAGCATTTGATAAGACCAGTGAGCACATTTTATATATGTTTTCTTTGCTTGATGCTTTTATTTCCGAGCACTAATTTCGCTCAAGATTCCACTCAGCCACTGATAGATCGGTTGTTGATGGAGATCAATCGTTTCTCATATACGCAGCGTCAAATGGAGCTGCACCAAGTAATCAAATCTGCGATAGTGCTACCTGAAATGGATCCTCCAGTTTTTGTCACTGCTGTTAATTGGTCCGGGCAGGTTGAAGCGTTTAAGAACGATAAGATGGTGGAGCAAGAAGCGCAGCGCTTAAGTGGTTTCATTGCTTCTAAGAAGATGGTTAACTCTGCTAGTGATATGATTGTAAAGAAACAGGCAAAGTTTTCTGGATTAAGAAAATTTTTTCAGCGAATGGCTGTTAGTAATCAAGATATTAGGGTTGTTTTATCTTCAGTACTACGAGTGCAAGGTTATATTTTGAGTAAAGGTCAACGGGGGTATGTTGGTAACTATATATCAGGTAAAGACTCTTATTTGATGACTCCTTGGTTTAAGAAGTTAAAAAATCGGGTGACATATCGGATGTATGCTGAAGGTCGTGAATATAAAAAAATTGAGCCAAACTTAATAAGATGATTAGGAGGATATGTTCGAAAAAATTA
>MDTC01278900.1_pt1 | contig 15942 bp, 1 predicted proteins | sample 811181 | NCBI WGS metagenome assembly MDTC01 (sample SAMN05326644, study PRJNA326480) | marine metagenome | isolation source: seawater | place: Pacific Ocean: North | collected 2011
CCTACATTGTTATTTATCTTGGCAAGTCTACCTGCGTAGATCGCAAGAATCTTGCTACATTCGTATCACTATTACTTAACGTTTTCCCTGCATCATTCCAAGTTTGTCCTACCCGTCTTACTACAATTACTTTAACGTTTTCTGCCGGTTCCTGTAACAATACAAGTTCATTTCTGTCTCTAATTGTAAATTCTGCTGGTAAAGTTACATCTCCTTCCGGAGAATCCTGCGAAATTTTTTCGTCAGTAGTTGCATAATTTGTCCTAGCTGAAGTATTTAATTCATAAGATTCTAAAGTTGTCTTTCTTAATCTCTTGCCAGCGACAAAAACTTCAAAAAATGCTGTTGCATCTATGGTTCTACCAGTAGTAGCAGAATATTGCTCTGCCAATGTTGTTGGGTCAAAATCTAAAGTAAACCCACTGCTATCTCCAGTAGCTGTAAACACAGTTGTCAATGTTTCATCCTTATATGGCATTGTAAAAGTAGCAGATTGATTATATATTTCTGTCCCATTAGTATATGTATTTTTTACACCAGTTCCCAATGTGCCTCTACGAAGTTGTGTAAGTTTTAGTTTATCTTTTTTGAAATATTCTATGCGTTCACCTTCTACAAATATGACACCTGGTTTTCCATCTTGAGAGTTAGGTTTTGGTAAAGATTCTGTGTTTTCTAGAATAATTTCTTTGCTATACCAGTGTAAATCATGTGTAAGTCTAATATCTTCTTTACCATTAATTATTTTATAGTGTGTTCTATTTAATATATCTTTAAATTGTCTCCAACCATATTTGTTTCTCAAAAGAGTATTACTAAAATGTATAGTTTCTACAGTATCATTTTCGTCTAATCCGCCTAAAATTTTGACAGATAATTTATCTTCTGACAGATAATAATCCACGGACGGATCTAATAAAAAGCCATTTCTAACAACCCAAACATATTGATCATCTACAGCAGGACTATTTAACGGAACAACTCCATTTCGAAGTAATCTTGATTCATACCAATCATCTGTACTTTCGTCTGGAACAACATCTGCTCCTACTTCTACAATTTTAATTACATCACCTGCATTTGTTATTATACCTAAATCAGATATATTTAAAACGTTTGTTGTGGATTCAACTTCAACAGTTTTACATTTAGCATTTACGTTGGCTACTACAGTACTGCCATCAAAATTAGGATCGTCTATTCTTGTGTTATTTTGAAAGATAGCATATTGCCTTTCTGGTTCAAGTGCAGTTACTAAATTAATTTCAGCAGTGCTACCATCAACTTGATATTGTTGGGCGCCTACTAAAGCTCCTGGTGACAAATCTGTCTTTTCAACTACATCAAAACTTTGTCTATCTATACCTTGGCTATCATGATTACTAAATTGATAAACTTCTACAACGTCACCTTCGGCATAGTCTGGGCCAAGATGTAGAACTCCTGGAGTTTTTACAAAATCTCCATTTGTATCAAAATATCCAAATTTATATTCTCCGCCGGAGTCTTGTGTGCTATCATCATAACCAGTGATGTATACTTTTAGAACATCTCCTGTAGAACCTACATTATCATTTAAAACTATAGTGCTGCCCGTTTGTTGATCTAAAGGCAACAATGGATCAAAAGCATCCGCCGCACTAAATGTCCAGTCATCAATAAAAGTAAGTTCTGTATTATTCAAAAATACACGAAGCTGATTATTACTAACACTACCCAACGGAACTTGGTAAAGCCTTAATCTATATTCTCTTGTATCAGTAACCTTAAATCTTTCACTGTATCCAGCTTTTAATATTTTATTTCTTAATTTTACTATTGTAAACCATTCATGAGGTTCTTGCGTAAACGGACTTTGAGTCAGTGTAAATGTTGCTGTGCTTCCGTCATGGACAAAAGTGTCAAGTACAACGCTACTATAATTTTGTACTGTTCCTTCAAAAATTGCGTATCTAATTACTTTGTCTATTGCAGGGGGTTCAGCAAAACTGATTACTACATTACCTGGTGCGATAAAACTATTGTCACTTTTAATTAAAACATGTTCTATCTGTTTTCCGTCTATTGTAATAAGACTAGACAAATTATCTGTCCATCTAATATTTGTTAAAAAGTCTACTGTTGATCCATCACCTGTAAATTCGTCTATATCTAATATATTAGATCCACTGTATTCTAGAGTAACAAAATTAATTCTTGAATTATTTGCTGGAGCTGACGTAAATTTTATTTTATTATTTGTAAAGTCTATTATGTAATCAGTAGTAATCTTTTTAATATTGTTGTCTACTTTAACAAAAGTAGAAGATTCAGTAATTGGTGCAGTACCAATATCGAACTCAGTTGTTGTTCCATCACCTGTATAGTTTCTGCTTATAATGTGACTTGCCCCATTAGTAGGTCTTTCAAAAACTTTTATATCTACTGTATCTTGAACCCATCCTGGCACTAACTCATCTGGTCCTTTACTGTTAGTTGGGGTTGTAAATCCATCACCATCTACATTTATATCTTCAGGATTTAGTCCTCTTGCGTTAGAATAATTTAAATCTCCGCCTTTTATAACTGTATCATAGTCTATATTTGTTGGTAAAAAACTGCCGTCACTTGTAGATTTTCGCACAACAACATTGTCAGTTGATGCGTAAGATATATTAGGAAGAATTACTCTTTTAGTTGTTCCATCTCCTTCAATACTTCTCATTACAGCATTAGGATTTGCAAACTGTGTTGAGTCATCTGTCCAATCAGGATCATCTAATCTTATATCATTTTTATAAAAATTATACAATACACTGTTTTCTAAATTATTTGTTAATTCAACATAATTGCTTACAGAAGAAGGTTTAGATTGTTCATTACTTGCTAATATAAGCGTACTATCATCACTTCTAATTTCATCTGAAGTGTTGAATGCCATGTCAAATGTAGTTTGTAAAACCACCTTGTCTGAATTTGTAACATCTGCAATAACAATACCAGTTGCGCCTGTATTATCTTGAACCAAAGTGCTTGACTTACTTACTGTTACATTTTGACTAAAGGTTAACTCTACATACTTTTTAAGAAACTTTTCATCTTCATAAGTTGTGTCGTATGTATCATAAGATCCTGTATACCAAGGAGCAGTGTCCCAACCACTCGGTCCGCCAAAGTCAAAACTTTTAACTTCTACACCACCATAATCAATACCATCCATAAGCTGGCTTAAATCTTTATCATACTGTCCTGTTTGTGGATCATAGATTAAATTAATTCTATCTTGTGCTTGCAGTAAATTTACATCTTTTTTATAAGTTACTACTATAGCAGAACTAACAGCCGCCGGCATTGTAAGTGTTATTCTACCTTTATATCTGTCATATCCTTTTGTTCTATCTAAAACATTTTCATATTTGTATTCACTTGTTAATAATTCTTCACCAGCTACAGATACATTAATATTAGCTGATGCCATGTCTAAAGGCCATTGTAAATCAAATATATATTTAGATCCGCTACCTACAAAATTTTCAGTCTCATCTAAAGTTGTAATAAAATATTTTCCGCTCACTCTATCCAGTTTCATAATTGTATGTATAGATCTTGCTAACGATTGTCCTATTATTAAACTTAATTTTGCAGGAGTTCCGTTGTCAGACAACGAACCTTGTATTGTCAAAGTAGGAGCAATAATATAGCCTGAGCCTGGATTTGTCACTTCTATACTTGTAATTTTTCCTCCAGAACCTAATTTAGTAATAGCTGTAGCGCCGGAGCCGCCGCCTCCTGTAATTTGTAACACTGGCGGAGATGTATATCCAGACCCTCCATCTGCAATTTTGATTTCTTTAACAATAAATCCTAAATTATCTTTCCAGTTTTTTCCGGGATATACAGTCGTATTATAATCACTACCTTGTACTTGTCCATTAACAACTTTTAAATTTGAGGTTGTTATTTTTTCAGAAATTTCGTCATACTTAGGTGGAAGATCAAAGTCAGTGCTTAAATTACTACTTTGTTCTAATTTTTCATAGCCACTTACATATTCTCTTAATTTTGTCTTAAATGGTTTAACTTCATCTATATAATCTTGATAACTAGGTAAGTTGTCATTATTAAAAGTTAAGTCTTTTCTAAGACTACCTACATTATGTTTTGCTTTTATGAAACTTGTTTTGAACATCCAATCAACATAAAGTTGTTCAGATAAAATATAACGCAAACTTGCAAAAAATAACTTGTTATATTCAACTTCTAATTCTTCGATGAATAAATCGTTCTTAATTGCACCAGCAATAATTCTTGTTTCTGTCGTTGGCAAACTATCATAAAATTTAGTATCAAAACTAATTTCATCAAATCCGTCAAATGAAATATTTGTATTATATAAACTTTGTTTAAAATATATTGTTCCGTTTTGCCTACCAACTGTCTGATAATTTACTGTATAATCAACATCTGATTGATTATCTATTTTTCGTAATAACAGCCAACCTCCTGATCCTATATTATTAATTTTTACAATATCATTTATTTTATCATCTAATCCAGATAATTCATAAGACAAATCAACTGTAAATTTAGGTTCAGTATATGGTCCGTAGCCTGTTAAATACCAATCTTTGTAATCCCAATATAAAGTTGTATTATAAGACTGGCTTTTAAACCTATTCCAATCACTTGTTGCAAAATTTCTCTCGTATAAAGCCCATTTGCCTTGTATCTCTTCGTCCGCATTTACAAGGACTGTAAACTTTCTAATTGTAACAGATGTATTTTCGTCATAATTTACACCTGGGTTTATAATTTCTACATTTGAAATTGATCCTACGCTATTTAAAGTAAATTCAAATTCAGCTCCAGATCCTATACCAGAAATTGTATAAGTTGGTACAGTTAAATATCCCCTTCCAGGATCTAAAATTAATGCCTCTACAATTTTTCCATCTTTGACTGTAACTGACATAGTTGCTTGTTTTGCTTTAGCAACTCCTAATAAATTTAAATCAGCTTTTGTATCTACAGAAGTGTCAAATATATTTGTAACTGAACTAGGTGCAGGATCTTGTGTACTCAATGTAAGCAAACTTTTACTGTCAACAATTAATTCTTTTTCTAAGACACTATTTGTGCGTTCAATAAATTGTTTTAATGCTTCTAACCTATTTACAAACCAACTTTGTCTAGGAGAATTTAAAGTACCATATTTTTGTTTTTCACCTAAAGAAGGATCTGGAACAAGCCTACCATAAAGATCATAACCTACTAAACTATCTATCCACTTTGCTTCTATATCTCTGTTAGGTTTGCTTGAAGGCAATCCGTCTGTAATAATTTGGTATTGGTTATGTATGTTAATATCTTTCTTGTCAATATTCCACCATTGAATACCAATTGCAACATCATTATTTTCTAAATATTTTTCTATATTATATGCAGCAAAACTATCATTTGTAAATAGTCCTACAAATTCATAGTTATTAGATGCAGGATTTGCAATTAAATTAGCAACATCATTTGCATTTAAAGTCCTTCCTTCTACATCTGGAATAGTTTTTTTATCTTTGACCCAAAAGTAATATAAATTTGAAAATGTTTGAGATATTTCATCGTATTGTCTTTTTAAAGTGTAAGCGGTATCTGAATATCTTGCTGTGCCTGAAATACCTTCTGCTAATCCTTCATCAGTATCTGCTAAATTATTCCATTCGCTAGGTAGATATTTAGATTCTACCCATTCGTAAATATCTATAGTATTTGAATCAAATAAAGTACTCCAGTTATTTGCACTGAAAGATACATCACCTTGATAAGCATTATAGAATTTTGCATTTGTAAGGTCCCACCATAGTTCACCTACATGATTTTTATGCCAAGAATTTGAACTGTCTAAAATAACACTTGTGTCTGAGGCTGTGTTATAACTAGCTGGATCATAATACAGTTTAAAACTTAAATTTTCTTCTGCTACACCTGCAACTTTTCCTTGTATAGGATCAATATAATCTAAATATTTTATTAAAGATTTTGTTTTTGTATTATACAGAATTATTCTTTTAATTTTATCTAAGTCAACAGTTTCTTTGGTCTCTCTAATTTTTGTATAAATTTTATTACTTGGAATTCTATAATTTACAACATTTCCGTATTCTGTTGGACTAGAAGCCAATGCAGGTAAACCTATGTATATATGGCTTTTATCTACTTTTAAATTTTCTCCAAAATCAACTACAGGGTATTCTACATCATTAATAATTTTTTCATAATTCAAATTATGCCCGTACACTAATTTATTGCCTATATTTTCATATACATAAACAATACCACTGTCAATCGTTTTTAACTCTAAGCGTGTAAAGTCATTATCTAAAGTTAATAAATTATTATCGAAAGTAGTGCTTTTTACATTGTCAGAAGTTTTTCCGTTAACAACTAAATGCTCTCCATCATAATCTATTTTGTTACCAAACAATTCTCCTAATTCATTGTTAGGACTACTAATGGTTTGATCCAAATACCAATTATTTTGCTTTGAGTTGTACCTATATAAAAATACTCTTCCTTGATCATTCTTGACACTATCATCAAACGGATCGCTTATTGCTATGCTTGCACCAACTGTGTCAATTGCAATACTTTTTCCAAATTGTGCTCCTGTAGAAGGTGCATTGATATCAGCACTCCATCCAAACTGTCCGTTATTATTCCTGTAAACTGCAACTACATTTGGCTTATCAGTATATGTGACATTTGTAATTAATACTTCACCATCATTACTGATGTCAAAATCAGTTCCAAAATCATTCATATTTGTAAGTTCTATTGTGCTATCTAAAGAACTATCATTAATTACTTTCAATCCTGTATCGTTTGGAATAAAACCAACATAGTCTATCATGTCATCTGTAGAGTCCCAAAAAGTAGCATCAAAAGGCCCTGGTGTAAGATTTGTTGTAGCATTAAACAGACTGCCATCATTATATACTATGTCTCCAATATAGTAATTTCTTGCAGGGTCAAATTGTCCTTGGAATTTTTTATTTTTTGCATAATCCCAATTATAAATGTTGTTATTTTCTGTTCCGTTTTTGATAAAATATATTTTTCCAGGATTAGATGTTGATACTAAATCTAAAGCACCTATAAATGCTCTGTACAAATTATCTTTTAACTTTAAAGCAACTTTAGATCCAAAATAATGATTAGTTTTCCTTTGTGGTGAAACAATATTATGTATTACACTGTATTGCTGTCCAAATCTTTCAAAAATGCTTACCATTCCTTCGTTTGTATAGGAACTAGCATTTCCGTTAGTGGTAGCACTTACTTTATATACTTCAGTCCAATCTAAATTATCCCTTCCTGGTACATTAGCTAATCTTGGAATACCTAAAACTGTTGAACTTTTATACATCCAATATTCAACATCTTTAATTTCAAATGTAGTAGGAACATTTATAGTAGTGGCTGCATCAAACACAATAAGTTTGCCTATGCCTGCAGGAGTATAACCTAAACTGGTCTGTTGTATTTGACCCATTACACGGTCAATAGTATATATATCAGGCCTTCCAAATACATCCGGGTTTGGTCCACTAAATCCTTGACTACCAGGTAACGCCAAAAATTCTATTTCCGCATTATCTCCAAACAAGTCTCCTTTACTCCAGCTACCTGTAATATTTTTTACATAGATAGTGATGTCTCTAAAGTTTCTCTTATAAAACATCACTTCTGCTTCCGCACCTGTAGTTACATCTCTTACTATTTGCCCTGCACCTGTATCTACCCAATTAGATCCTATATATTGATATCTTGGTATAGGCTCAAATGGTTCTCCGTCAAGTGTTTTAGTTACACGAAAGTCTATATAGCCGTCCCAAACATCAAAAACTGTTTGCTCTTTATTTGTTAGAGAATAATCTAAATTTATATTGCTAGGTTGTATTAGAGTTCCTACAATTGGAGCACTGTTTGGTCTTACTAATAAAGGACCGCTTTGCGAACCTGATAGAAAATCTACTGTGCTAAATGAACCAGTCACGTTTTCTACTTTGATCGTATTTGAAGCTGTTGTACTTTCAAATACAATACATGTTGCCGCTGTGTTATCTTGCGATAAAATTTCTCCTGCTACCACTGTTACAGGATTTGTTACTGTTAAAGTAGTAACTGTTTTTTTAAGTTTATTCCAATAGAATTCTAAAGTATCTCCAGCAGACAATGTATCTGTTAAAGCCTTAGGTGCTCTTGCTACCCAATAAGGTGGAGTAAACGCATCGTTAGAACCTCCTGGTCCCGGAGCTCCTTGAAAACTTAGAACTTGCACTAAACTATGATCAGTATTTAAGCTATCTACTGTAGCGGTTGCTGTATCTAATGAATTGTAATAGTAATTGTTACTTGCACTGCTGTCTGTTACAACATTTTTTACTACTAAACCTCTGCCACTGTCTTTGTTAGTCGTGCCAACAGTATAAGGATTACTTGATCTAATAAAGACATAGCCGCCCAATTGTGTGCTTGCATCAAAAGTTGTATCACTAGGTGCCACTGATTCGTATTCACCTATAAAGTCATTACCTGCGATAAACAAACTATTACTTAAAGGAAATACACCGTTTGTATTATTAACGTAAATTGTCATAGAACCGCCTACACTAAAAGTGTATACAACTGTGGCGGTAGCGCCTTGTGTAGTAACCGTATCTCCAATTTGCGGAGGATTCGTAATTTGATCTACGTAGAGAACTGTGTCAATTTTTTCAGCTACAGTATGATTTGTTTCTAGATATTCTTTGCTTATATATGGAATTGTACCATCAAAGGGTTGACGTTCAACAAGGTCTATTTGTGTTTGGTTAGCGTTTGTTAATTTATTCCAATGTAAAAATATTTCATCCTCTAAACCTATACCTTGGTACATTGCTGTAGGTATTCTAACAAGAAAGTGGTCTGCTGTAACATTAGTAAACGGAAAATTTCCTGCTAACAAAGAGTCTATATCTTCACTGTTTTCTTCGTCTAAATTTAATTCATAAATTATTTGATTGTAATTTGCAAAGCTGTTAAATTGTATATTTGCTTCACTGCCTTCAATTGCGTTATCTGCAGACCAATACGCTTGATTATATAATACAATGTCACCTGCAGAGTAATCTGTAGGTCCGCTGTAAGTTCCTTTAAAAGGAGTTTTTACATTTGAAGCATTAGGAGATCCTATTATAATATATTTTCCATCTTTAGAAAGTTCTATACTGCTTCCAAATTTTTGTCCAGATGCACAAATGTCAGGACTAGGTAAAAGGACCTGGAACAAGGCCCAGTTTGTTGATTCACTTGCTCTACGATATATGTAAACTTTTCCGTTTTCTTCTTCAGGTGCACCAATTGCAAGTATAACGTTTCTCTCGTCTACACTTTTTGCAACACCAAAATTTGTAGGTGTAGTTTGCTTACTTCCTATAGTATCTAGTAAATCAAACTTACCAGTATTTTCTATTACAGTCCATTTTTGATTGCCTTCATCATCTATCCAAATTTTAAAACCTAATTCCATTGCCCTCTCAGCAATTTGATTTGCATTAGCAATATCTGTAGCACGAACACTTTCAAATTTTGTAACAATTCCGTCAGCGTTTTCAAAGTCAGCAGGTGGATCATCAGACTCAAATTCTATCTTATCCAACATAACGCTTTTAACTTTATAAAAACCTTTTGCAGTAGACGTTGAAAAAGTAACCTCTTGACTACTATCTAAAGGATCAAAAGAAGTGCTTGTTATTTGCACAATACCTAAAATATCTCCTACTTTAACATCATTAGGTGTTTCATTTAATTTTAAAGTAAAACTGTCTGTACCTGTAATAATTGAATCTATTCGGTAGTTTGTATCTACATATTGATAAACGTCCCAATTAAAATCTACATTTCCTACCCAAACGTATTGTCCATTTAGTATTTTATCAATATCTAAAGTAAGCAAATTACTATATTGTCCTACAATAAAATCTACATCTTCTGGATTGACATATCCACTATCTTTAGTATATCCTTTAGTAATAAGTTTTGTTGGAAATGGTTTATGATTGTAATTTTTAGATTTTAAATATGTCTTATATGACGGGATTCTATAAATTAAATCTGTTTCCTGACCAGTAATTGAATCTGTTAATAGGATAGGTTGAGGTTTAAGATTAAATTCTTTTTCTTCTAATTTATATTCTACTTCGTCAAAACTTTCACTTGCTCCATACTGACCATCTTTAACTGCCCATTCTTCATAAAACTCCAAACTATCTTTATCTGCACTAGCTAGTGCATCAAACAGTTTAGTTAACGCATTTTTTGTTCCTTTATCACTAATAAATCCTTGATAAAATTTATACTGCGATACATCATCATTAATTATATTTTCTAAATATTTCCTTTTTTGATATCCTATCAAGTGCTGTGCTAGTCGTTGTTGTTCAGAATCAAAATTATCTGAATCTAAATCGTAGAAGTCTGCAAATTGATTAGTCTTGTAATCAAAATTAGCATAAAGACCTGCTTTAGGTGCAGATTCTAATCTTGCCCAATCGTCATCATTGAATGTTGCAGTGCCTGGAGTTTTGTATTTCGCCGAATAATAAAATTCTTTATATTTTACTAAGTCACCTATAGAATAATCTTTCCATGCTTCCCATTCTGTAATCTTTGCATCATCATATATAAAACCTGGAATGTTTAAACTGCCATTCCAGTCACTAGTTCTATATCCTAATACCTTTATTCTTTCTTGTCTGTATCCAGGTTCAACATCATATATAACATCTCCAAAGACTGTGTAGTTGTCTATTAAACAAACATGTTCTTTTGATACTAAAGGAATTTTTATATGGTATATTCCGTCTTCTGTATCAATTGTACGTACAGAAAAATTATTATCATTATCTTTTGCAAACTTAAGACTAGTAGACGGTAAAACTTTTCCATCTGCTTTTAAGATACTGTAACCAAAAAATGTTTCTAAAACATTCGAAGGTGTTTCGTAATTACTTGTAAAGTTTATTTTATCAGCGCCTGGACTTAAAGAAAGCACTGTGCCCGCACCCCAATTTTGCGTAGTCCAATATAAAAATTCTCTTACAGAAGTTTGCCAATCTAAAACATCATATGACTCTTCTCTAAATTGACTAAAAGTAAATCCTAGACTTTCTAAATATCTACCATAGCCTAATAAAAAGTCAACAACATCTTGTATGTTTTCGTACAAATGTCCGTAATTTATTCTTTGTAACTCTTGGGCAAAATCCTTTCTTAAAAAAGCATCTCTACCTCAAACTGTTGGCAAAGACGGAATTTGTACAAAAAAGCTGGCATCAAATGAAGTAGTGCTTGTGTGGGTCTCTTTTGTGCGATAAAAACTACTACCGGATTTAACTACCGATCCTGATACATATGTTTTGTTTTCTGCCCATGTAACAAAAGGTTCACTTACACCTCCTACATTAATTAACGGATCATTTGTCTTTGGTATTGGTGGAAAATAATTTAACACAGGATTAGTATTGTCATATCCTTTTATATAATATCCTTCAACTTGTTTTTCAACAATTATTCCGCTATATGTAACTTCTTTTGTAGGAAAACTACTATTTAAAAATATACTATAGTTTTCATCAGGTACAAATACATTACCTTGATTTAAAGGTGTTCTACTATCTAAAATAAGTTTGAATTTATTTTTGTCTGTAAATCCACCTATTTTAAAACCTATTTGATTTCTAATATTAGATAAATTTTCTTTATATTTGGACAAGTTATCTCTTGCTAACGCTGTCTGATAATCAAAAATGTAATTTATTAAACCACTAGTAAAGACTTGATTGTCATCGTCGATAGAAGTAGGATATACAATATTTTCTAAAATAATTTGCTTGCCTGTATCTCCGTATACAATTTGATCTGCTAGATTTCTTTTTTGTCTAATTCTGTCGAAGCCTGTTGCAAATGTTTTTGAAGGTCTATTAATTACAAAACTTCTTATCAAAGCAAAAGGATATTCACTACTTCTACGCCAAGCTGTTTCTACAGGTCCTCCATCTCCAAAACTGAAAGAGTTATCTGCATCTAGTATATTTAGGTTAAGAGATAATCTACTGTCATTAGGACTCAACAACTTTCCTTCAGCGTCAACTGGAATATTGTTTATAAGTCCGGGCCTTAAATATTTTTTGTCAATCTTAAATGTTGGTTGTCTAATTATACCTGCTTCTAAATCTTCCCATAATGGTAAATTGTTACTCGTGTAAGGTGCAGATCCATACTGTGTTTCCCACCAGGTTGGTTTAATTGTAAAGCCCAGCATTTCCCAAGGATGAGTGTGTGGCCGATCTGTATCATATGCATTTATGTATACTTGTCTCCACCAACCAGGACAATCTTCAGTTGTGTTTGCATATCTTGTATTTCTATAGTTGAAAGTAAACTGATTTTGTCTATTAAAATAATTATGTTTTGTATATTCTAGATCAACCAAACGTAACCAAGATAAAAATTCAGAAATCATAGAATTATCTAAATCAGTTTTCTTTATACCATTGTTCCTATATAAACCTTTTGATATTTCATGAATATCAAAAACCGTTGGATCATATTGTACTTTTAAATTATTATAAATTCTTCTTTCTAGATCAAGTAACAAGTTATCTCTATAATCTTTATATGCTGTGACTTTACTGCCGTCATGACCTTGAATAACTGGACTGCCTTCTACCCATTCGTCATAATCCTGGGTATCTTGTAGTCCGTGTCCTGACCCTGTGTTAGGCATGTAAAACTGTCTTTGCAATCCAACAAATGTATGTAAGTGTGCTTGGCCTGTTCCGCCTAACTCGGTATCGCGTGCCTGTGCTTCACTCAACGTTGCATATAAAGGATAAAACCAACCTAATTTTCCTGCTCCGTTTTGGTTAGGTCCTGCTACACCATAAAACTTATACGCTCCAGATGGATTATCTGGTGCTGTATTTTGAACAGTATCGTCTGTATAAATTTCCGGTTGAAATTTTGGATATAATCCTAACTTTGTTGGAGTAGGTGGCACATAACTACCGTTTGTGTTTTCATATTCAATTATCTCTATTGTGTCGCCAACTTGTTTTGTGGCAGTTACAACTGCAAAACCTTCAGAATTAAAAGTATAGTCTTTTCCTTCTACCAATTGTAATCCGTTATGATAAATCTGCACTGCTTTTGTGCTAGGAGAATCTAATTGAAATGTAGAAGACAAAGCAAAAAATTGTTGATCTGCATCTTCTATTTCAATAGAGTTAATTTTATTTCCTCCTAAAGGAATCATATCACTGAAATAATAAGGCATAGAGTTAGTTTTATCTTTTACTAATTCTTCTAAAATTCTATCTACGTGTAATCTAACTGGTCCATCGAAACCTAATGTATTAGCTGTTTCTAAAAATAATCTTTTAAATTTTCCATAATCGTATCTTGCACTAGAAAGTGCTTTTGCAACGTTAGATGTTTCATCTAAAATATGATACAAACTCAAATTTATAGGCGATGAATGTTTTAAAAACTTTTTGCCGAGAGTAGATAAATTGCCAATATCTCTTAAATTGCTTGCACCAGGAAAATTACCTGTGAATACATCTGATTCTTCAACAATGGTTCTTAAATGATCGTTTACTTCGCCTAGTGTAAATTGATTTATATTTTTATTCAGTGGATTTTTTTCTAGATTATCTGCAAGTTCATAAAAACCGTTTCTATTCTTAGGTACATTGCTTCTAGTTTTTATTATCACAACATCATCTTTTGATAATGCTTGTACAAATTCAACACTACTTTCATTGTTTGGATCTTGTGTTATAGAAAAATCAAGATCTTTTATTTTAAGTTTATTATTAACAAAAACTCTTATCCATAAGCTGTCTATAAAAGATGTATCTGAATACATATCAAGTGCAAATTTTGATTGATTTGCGTTTGCAGTATACTGTCTTATAACATTCTGTGTGCTATCCTTACTTGCTTTTGACCAACCATTTTGTAATGTATAATTTGTTCTGTCAGAATACTTTCTTAAAAAACCCGTATCAGTGTTTTTACTTTTTAAAGCATTATTTAAAGTATATGTAAATGATTCGTTTAATAAATTAAAATTAAAAACAATGTCGCCTGAATTTTCTATACTTCTGTAAGTAAGAGGAAATCCTAATTCTGGATCATTTGTACCCGATCCTATAGTATATGAAAAAATGTTACTACCAGCAAACAATGATGATTCATATTTAGATTTGTCACTAAAACTAAAATCGTTATCGTCAAACAAATCAAACTTTGGTTGCTGATTTACACTTGTTTTACTTTGCCCTTCTTTCCAAACAGCTCCATCATAATAAAAATATTTTCCTCTGTTTAAATCACCTTGTGTAATCAAGACTGTTTCATTTAATTGCGGAACTGTATCTGATTCTTCTATCAAACTAATTTGTGTCTTGTTGTTAATTTTTACAAAATTAACTTTAAAGATCCTTCCTTTAACTAAAGGATCAGGGTCATTTGTAAAAAGAACTCTCATTCCTTCTGTCAAATTTATACCATCAATATTATATCCTTCAGCTCCTTCTACATAGGAAAATGCATCAACAGTAAAGGTATCTATTAAATTTACATTAGGTTTACTAAATGTTCCAAAATTATTTAATTTTAATCCTTTTTCAAATTCTATTATAGGCCTACTTGCTCTACTTGCTTGATCTATGTTAGCTATCTGGCCATTAACTTCGGCCGACTTTTCGATTACACTTCTGTGAAACCATCTATTATATCTACTCCATAAATTTCCGTCTTTACTTGCTCTGTTAATTACTATATAATCTTTAGATGATGGAAAACCTAATGCTTCACTAAAAGGATAATAGTCAAATTCTTGATTATCAAATTCAACTGTAATATCGTCAGTAAACAAACCACTTACTTCTAAATCTTCTTGCTTAATTAATTGTATTTTATCGCCTACACCTTCTACATACCACTCACCACTAGCATATTTTTCTGGTGTAACATTACCAAGAAATCTGCACTTCATTCCGTTTGAAAGATCAACTCCTGTACTTGTTGTGTAAGTCTGTTTGCCAATAATTTCGCTATCTACATTTATTTCAGTATTTTCAGTGATATCGTTTATTCTAATCAATCCTGACAAATTCGGATCATCTTTGGAAATATAATATATAAATTCCGGTGCATTATCTGGTACAGTAAATTCTATAGTTCCTTCGTCAATCCATATGTCGTTTGATATAGTGCCATCTAAATTATATTTTGTTATTCCATTACTGTAAATTAATGATGTATTTGTTGTTTCTTGATCAGGTAATCTACCCGGTGTAAAACTAATACTAGTTACAAATGAAATAGGATAATTTGGTGTGTTGACAGAAAACCTATAAGTTTGTCCTTTATATAATGTAAGTGTAGGATTATTTGTCAATCCATCTGGTGAAAACAAATATGTAGGATCTCCTGCATTATCTTTTATTTCAATCGAATATGTGCTTTGTACTTCTTTTGTTTGTCCAAAAACACTTATAGTTACTGGTCCTGTTGGTAACCAGTAATATTCTCTAAAGTTGACAAACTTATCCCAATCAATATTAGGATTCCATGAATAGTATTCTTGAGAATTTACATCACTATGATTATCAGTATTGGTAGATAAAATCTTTAATTTATTAATATAATCATTATAATCTGCATAGAAATTAACATTTCCTAAATTATCTTTTATAATCGTTGCCGGTTCTAATTGATAATTTTCTCTTTCTTTATTAACATCTCCAACATAATTATCTTTAGCGTCGAATGCTATTGCTTGTTTACGCCCGTAGAATACATTTAATTTTTCAGCAACACCAGGTTGCATCATTTGGTCAAGTGTACTACTTAAGA
>MDTC01050587.1_pt1 | contig 15940 bp, 18 predicted proteins | sample 811181 | NCBI WGS metagenome assembly MDTC01 (sample SAMN05326644, study PRJNA326480) | marine metagenome | isolation source: seawater | place: Pacific Ocean: North | collected 2011
CTTTTTTTTCACCAACATATTGATATGTTGTGAAATATTCAGGTTGTATAAAACTAAATCTATATCTAATATTGTTTTGTTGATATTCAACATTATCTAACTTCAATAATTCATTTATACAAGGATTGCGTTTATCTTCACAAAGTAAAACAGCTTTTTCATAGTTTTTAATAATATCTTTATAATATATTAAAGGTGGTTGTGTGTAATCTGGGTGACCTCCATTGTTTGTAAATATATCTCCACCTCTAAAATGAAAATAAATAGTTTCATCTTGATCATAATTATTGTTGAATTCAATTGTCATAATAGGTTTTATATATTTTTGAAATATTGTTTTCATCATATAAGGTTCTAAATCATTTATTTTTAATTCTTTTAAAAAGAAAAATCGATTTGAAAAATTACTTTTATTTTCAATATTATCACCTATGTCAATTTCTATTGAATTTTGTTTAAAGAGATTGTGAAGAGGGAATTTCACACATTTATGATTATTTTTTTCTGCATAATATATTGCATTAATTATTTGAATTACATTGTTACCTAATCTTCCATACCAAGTATATATTGTTAACATTTATATAATATAAAGAGTGATAATTATATTATATTTTAAACAATTAATAACTACTTCCCAATAATGCATTTGCAGCCATTGGTTCAACCATAAATGCATCTTGTTGAACAGCTTGTTGCTGAGGTTTTTGAACAGCTACAGGATTTGGCATAATATGATCTTGTAAAGCAAAAGTTTCTGTAGGTTGATTATCAGCTCTTGATGCAGTGTGAGTAGGTTGTCTTTTTGGCTTTTCATTATTTTCCATATTTTCTGTAGGTCCATTCCACAAAACATAAACACGATCAGCTAAAATATTGGCTTTTAATCCAATTTTGGATTGAATGCTAAATACTATTACTAAAAATCCTAAAACAACAGTAGTTAAATTCAAGGATTCATATTTAAAACCACTATATGGAGGAATAAAAGTAATCATTCTATGAACAATTATAATTCCAATAAATATGATCATTAATTGTATAGCAATTTCAACTAAAAGTTCAATAGAGGATTTATCAGGATCGGCTTCAGGAATAAAACGATGAATTAATTTGTTCAAAAGTAAAACAGGAATTACGCCTAAAAGTGCATATTGAACAACATTCACCATCTCTCCTTTACTCTCATCACTTGAAGAGAATACGTGACTTAAAAAACTAGTTTTAGAATCTTTTAATTCTTGATTAATTTCCATTATATATCTATATATATTGAAAATATATAAACATTTGAAAATATTATATTAAATATAATTATGGAAAATCACCCAGAATATCAATATTTAAATTTGATAAAAGAGATTCTAGAAAATGGATTTCTTGAAAAAGGTAGAAATAGTGAAGTTTTGACTAAATTTGGTACTATGATGAAATTCTCTCTCAAAGATGGTACACTTCCTTTATTAACTACTAAAAAAGTTGCTTGGCGTGTTTGCTTTGAAGAACTTTTTTGGTTTATTAGTGGATCAACTAATAATGATAAATTGTTGGAAAAAAATGTAAAAATTTGGAATGCTAATTCATCTAGAGAATTTTTAGATTCCAGAGGTCTTAAAAATTATAAAGAAGGTGATCTTGGACCTGTTTATGGTTTCCAATGGAGACATTTTAATACACCTTATTATAATTATCTAACTGATTATGATAATAAAGGTGTTGATCAATTAGCAAAATTAATAGAAGATTTAAAAAATCCAGAAACAAGATCATCAAGGAGGCATATTTTGACAGCTTGGAATCCTTGTCAGCTTGATGAGATGGCTCTTCCGCCTTGTCATATGATTTGTCAGTTTAATGTAAGAGATAATAAATATTTATCTTGTGCATTATTCCAAAGAAGTGGAGATGTTGGACTGGGTGTTCCATTTAATATAGCATCTTATTCATTATTTACACACATATTGGCAATTCATTGTGGATTAGAAGCAGAAGAATTTGTACATTTTATTGGTAATACACATATATATAAAAGTCATATAGAGCCATTAAATGATCAAATAAAGAGAAAACCATATGAATTCCCAAAGATAAATATAATTAAAAAGGAAACCATAGATGATTATAATATAAATGATATAGTTTTTAAAAGTGAATATAAGTTTCATAATCCAATAAAAATGGAGATGATTGCATAAATTAATTTGTTTATATCCAAAAACTATATAAAAATTCAATTATTGATTAATTATATAATGAGTAATTCAATTGCTGCAGCCAAGAGGAGAAGAGCAGGAAATATGAATACAGATAATAATGTAGTACCACCAGGTTCAAATACTTGTTCTCCAAATACAAATACAAATACAAGTATGTTTCAACAACAATCATCAAGAATGAGTATACCAAATTATTTATCATTAATGGAGAAGAAGATATTAGAATTAGAGCAAAAGATGCCTAATAATGACCAAGTAAATATTCAAATAGAAGTGGATGGTGAAGATGGAAAGAAGGTAATTTCAATGACAGAGTATATGGAAGATATGGATAAGAAATTTAATTTATTGGTTGAAGAAATGTCAAATATGAAGGAAACCATTATGGATTTGCAGAGATTTACAATGAATGTTAATTCTAAATTAGTAAGTAATATATTTCCAAACGAAGATTTTACATTAAAGAACAATATAGAAAATGTTGTTGAAGAATAAATTAAGAAAATAAAATAAAAACTTAAATAATAATATAATAATAATAATATAATATTATTAATGGAATCAAAATTATTGAATGAAATAAGTAATTTTGAAGAAAAATATTATCAAGATAATAATAAAAATACTTTTTTTAAAAAGAGTCAGAAAATGGATTTAGCGAAACAAGTTTCAAATAATTTTGATATAAATATTTTATTAAAAAATTTATGTTATAGAAATAAAACTACGAACCAAGTAGTAATTGATTATAATATATTAAAATTATTTGCTAATGAAGAGAATTTTGAATTAATTTTAAAGTATATATTAAATGAATTTACAAATACAATAAATGCATTTGGAAATTTTGAAGTACATATGAATTTAAATTCATTTACTATTTCAGCTGCGGAGAGATATAAAAAATTAGTAGAATTATTTTGTAAATTATGTTTAAACAACAAAGAAACATATGATTATTCAAAAAAATGTTCAAGATTTTACATATATAATGTTTCAAATACTTTTGAGCAAATAGTAAATTTATTTAAGCCATTTGTAAGTCCAGATATTAAAGAGAAAGTTAGTATATTGAAGAAATCAGAATCATCAGATAATTTATGGAATAGTTTAATAGAAGGAAATAATATAAAATAATAAATATATACTCATAAAATGGAAACAATTTATTTTGTAATCATATTTATAATATTATTTACAATATATTTGCATATTTTATCAGAATTGAAAAAATCTAATAATTTAGAGATTTACGAATCAGATTATAAGAGTTATATAGAATTTCAAGAGACTTGTTTATTGAAAAAGCCATTTATAACAAATTTTGATAAATTTGAATTTAATAATAGTATTGCTCCTATTCAAGAGTTTAAAATAAAGGATTGTTTAGATAAAAACAAAGCTGTATATTTACCTTATTCAAATATTGATACGTTATTAAAAAATGATAGTAAATCTCATTATTATAGTGAGAACAATTATGAATTTTCTAATGAAAATGAGAATTTTTATAAATTTAATCCTTATTTAAAGCCAAGATTTAATACTTTTTCAACTTTTGATTATTTATTTGGTTCAAAAAATGCATTTACAAATACCAAGTATCACATTTCATCATTTATGTTTTTATATGTTGAAGAGGGATCAATAAGTATAAAGATGATTCCTCCTAAGTTTGAGAAGAAATTAGATTTTAAGTATGATTCAGAGAACTTTGAATATGTTTCAGAATATGATTTATGGAATTCGAAAGAGATACAAACTTTGGATTTTGATATAAAAAAACAGAATATATTATTTATTCCGCCTTATTGGATTTATAGTATAAAATTTGGAGAAAATGCAATAGTTTATTCATTTAGATATCATTCAATATTCAACAATATTTTACACATTCCAAAATATTGTAATAAAGTTTTTAATCAAATGGAATTACCCAAGAATCCAGCTAGTTCAACAAGTGATCTTTAGATTTACGTTTTTTATTAGTTTTCCTTTTTTTTGTTTTTCTCTTTTTTCCACCTCTATTATTAGGTGATCTACACATAATACTGCATGTGTAATCATATACATTTAAATGACAATTAAAACCAAATATATTTTTTAATAGATTTAATAAATATGTTAAGCGAATATATTTAATATGATTTAAAGTAGAATTTAATTCAAGATTAAAGTTATTTGAATTACCGAATTTACCATTATCTAACAATAATTTTTGATAAATATTATTATAAATATTTTCGTCAAAGGAATCACACAAATGTTTTAATCCTTGTAAATTTCCAATATTAATAATAGAATTTTTTTTAGGGGGATATAAATATTGATAATTATTTTCAATAGATTCGCTTGGTTTTCTATGAACAGAGATTATAAAAATACCATTCATTTCCAATCCAATAACCTTTTTTATATAATTTACAATATCACAATTTAAATATGAATGATCTTGTGGAGAAGTTTCACCTATTATTTTATCATAAGGTAATACATTAGAATTATTTGCAATCAATTGATCTTTTCTAAAATTATTTTTTATATTATCGTGTAATTTCTTTTTATCATTTGTACTAAAGTGTGTCATTTCGAATTTATTACCAGTTACATTATTGAATGTAAGATTATCAATAAGTATGGAATTTGTAGATATAATACATCCGTGTAAGAGTAGGGCTATAGTAACAACATAATTATATCCAGTTTCAAGATTAAAATCATTAATTTTATTTATCTCCATATACTATTTAGAGACAAATTTATTATAAAATTTATATATATATAAATGAGTGAATCTGAAAATTTAAATATACCAAAAATTATTATGCAAACATCGGTACATAAACAACCTGAATATATAATTGATATAATTAAAAGCAAATGTCCTGGATGGGATTATATTCATTTTACAGATGATGAAATTATAAAATATTTTCAAGAAAATCCTATTGATGAATTTTCAAATATAAGTGATATATTCAAAAGTTTCAGTAAAGGTCAACATAAAGCAGATTTATTTAGATACTATTTCTTATATTTAAATGGTGGTATATTTTTGGATAGCGATGCTATATTTGAAGTAAATATAGATGAAATAATAGAGAATTATGATAATGTTTTTATTAGATCATTTATGAAACATACAGGATTTTTTAATGGATTTATTGTAACATATAAAAAATGTCCAATTATTTACGATGCATTAAAAAATGCTTACAATACAGAAAACTCAACATTAAGACACGATTACTTTTATTTTTGTAAAGAGTTATTTAAAGCATATGAATCAAATAATAAAGGAAATATAAAAATATATGAGGAATCATTGAATTCAGAGAGAAATGTTGGATTTATATTAAATTCAAATAAAGAAAGATTATTGTCACATCATTTTAGTGACAAGAAAATACCAAATCCGAATGTTTAAATTATATTTTTTTCATATTCTAATATATACAATATGAAATTGTTAAGTCAAATTATTTTGCCAGGAATTTTACTTGTTTTGATAGATTACATTTATTTGAATGCTATTTCTAGTTTTTTCAATAAACAAATTTTTAATATTCAAAAATCACCTATAAAATTAAGATTTTCAGGTGCTATTATTTGTTATGTATTATTAGTTTTTGGATTATACTATTTTATAATTTCTCAAAATAAAAAAGTATTTGATGCATTTTTATTGGGTTTAGTTATTTATGGTGTATATGAATCTACTAATTATGCTCTTCTTAAAGATTGGAAATTTTCTACTCTAGTAATAGATACTTTATGGGGAGGTATTTTGTTTGCTTTAACTACTTATTTTACTTATAAAATAAATAAATTAATACAACTTTAGAATAAATATTAATAAAATAGTTTGTATATTTTGATTTTTATATATTTTAATATTATATGAAAATTCCAAAAATAATTATTCAAACTTGGAAAAACGAAGATATACCAAAAGATGCAAATAAGGTTGTAAATAATTTAAAATTAAACAATCCTAATTTTAAATATCTTTTTTTTTCTGATAAAGATATAGAAAGTTTTTTTGAAAAAGAATACCCAGAATATATTGAAACATTTAATAATTTTGAATATACCATCCAAAAGATTGATTTTTTTAGACTAGTTGCAATTTTTCATTATGGTGGTTTTTATTTTGATATTGATGTAGATATTAATTCTTGTCTAGATGAATTATGTGATTTTAGTTGTGTTTTTCCACAAGAATATGAAAAAAATGGAGATCCTTATTTACAAAAAAAAAAAATGTTTATGTTAATTGGAAATTATGGTTTTGGAGCTTGTCCTAAAAATAATTTTATAAAAATGTGTATAGATAATATTATTAAACCTAAAATTTCTATTGATGATATTCCTGATAGAGGTAAGGATAAATTAAAAAAAATATTTTATACAACAGGTCCTGTTTTAATTAGTGATTGTTATAATGATTATGAAAATAAAGAAGAAATTAAAATAATTAAATCAGAAAATGGCGCACCTTTTCAATTTGGAAAATTTGGAAAACACCTTATGATTGGTACTTGGAAAAGTTAAATTTATATATATATCTATGTGCATTCAAAAAAAAAGAATATATAGAAGAATCTAAAATATGTATAGAAAGTATAAAAAAATATGGAAATTTTCTACTCTAGTAATAGATACTTTATGGAGAGGTATTTTGTTTGCTTTAACTACTTATTTTACTTATAAAATAAATAAATTAATATAGTTATAAGATAAAGTAAATATATATAATTATATAAATGGAAATTGATTGCAATTGTGAATTTGGATATGAATTACAACTTGTAATCCCATATGTTTATTATTTATACAAAAATAATAAATTAAATAAAACTACTAGTTCTCTAATGACAAAAGAATTATATTATTTTTCTAAAAATCATGAAGAAAAATATAAAAAAAGAAAATGCAATTTACCTAATGTACCAAATAAAACACCACATGTTAAAGAACTTAATTATAATGAATATACACCCCCTCCCTATAAATCTATATATAGAAATGAACATTTTTTATATGATAAACCTTTACTGATTATACATAATAAATTTAATGAAGAATGGAATAAACCACCAATAAATTTTATAGATAAAAATACATTAAACAAAATTTTTAATTTACTTATTAATAAATATACTATTATTTATTTAAGACCCGAACCTAAAAATATTATATCAGACAACTCTAACTCATACAATTTAAATGATAATGATTTATTAAACTCATATAATATTATAGATGGTAATAAATTGTACGAGGAAACAAAAGAAAAATATAATATAAATAATTTTAATCATTTTCAATTATTAATACACGCTAATTGTAATAAGTTTATTTCTGTTCAAGGTGGTAATAGCGTATTAGCAAGTTATTTTGGAGGAACAAATATTATATATTCAAAATTTGGTGGAGAAATAGAATGTGATGCGTATAATGGTCATTACAAAAAATACTCTAATTGCAATGTATTGTATTCTAATAATTATCCAGAATTTATTCAAATAATAAAAAATAATTTTTAACATCGAATAATCGACATTTAAAATATGAATAAATATTTAATGTAATCCACCTCTTAATCGAAGCACAAGATGTAATGTACTCTCTTTTTGTATATTATAATCTGATAAAGTACGACCATCTTCAAGCTGTTTACCAGCAAAAATCAATCTTTGTTGATCAGGAGGAATTCCTTCTTTATCTTGGATTTTTCTTTTAACATCATCAATTTGATCACTTGGTTCAACATCTAATGTAATAGTTTTACCTGTAAGTGTTTTCACAAAAATTTGCATTTCCGTATATATATTCTTTTATAAAAAAATATTTATATTATATTAATAAATATTTATTTGTTAACAACCAATTTTAATCTTTCTTTAAACCACTCTTTAAATACGTCTAATTTATATTTTTTGTATAATTGATTATAAGTTTTAAATGGTTTTTCACCAAACCATTGATCTACTACTATACGTGGTTGTTCTTCGGGTTCAAGATCATAATAATTATGAAATAATTCCATTTCATCATCATCTGTGAATACTATTTTATTATCACATAAACTACCACCAAAATTTGATATTCGTTTTTTCCATAAAGGACATCCCCATCCATTGACCATCCAATTTTGTAAATCTGGCCAAGAAATACCTTCTTCTTCAATAGGAATTTTTACTTTATATTTACATTGTTTCTCTGGAAGTTTCCAATTTTTACAAAATTTAATTGGTCTCTTTAAATAAGGTTTTAAATCCGTTTCAGTAAAATTTAATATGTCAACATTAATATCTAATCTATTTATTTTGTCAAGTAAAAACAAGCCACTAAACATTCTAGATATACTTGCATATTTCAATATTTCATTATCTATTTCTTTTATATTGCATAAATTATAAGTATTATCTAATATAGAATAATCATTATAACAATTAAAATTTGTAACAAAATCTCTCAGATTATCCAATGGATTATATTCAATATTTTCTAAATATTTATTAAATATATTTGGATATTTTAATTTATTTGACATCATAAAGTATATATCAATACAAGGCTCTCTGTTAGCTAAATTCAATGTCAAAAATCCAATACAAGTATGATCATTCTTATTATTTAACCATTTTTTAAAATTACTTTGCACAAATTTCTCTAAACACACATAAAACGCACCATACAACATATAATAATATTTAATTAATAGTAAAAATGTTTCAGTTTTAAAACCAGAGAAATATAATTCATATGTCCAAAATAAAGCTTCATTACAATCTCTATTTAGTAAACTTATAAATAAAGAGTACTCCACTTGAGACTTTTTATATAAATATCTTGTTAAAATCATTATATCTAAATAATTTATTTTATTTATTTATAATTTATTAATTAAAATTAAATATAATCAATTTTTATAGAATGGAAAAACGCAAATCTCTAAAGAATCAAAGAAAAATGAATAAAAAAAACATTACTATGAAACAATATGGATTGAAAGACAAAGCTAAAACAAATATTGTTGAAACTTTTATGGGTATTTTAAATATGGTGAAATTATATCATTGGAAAACTTATTCATATGCAAAACATCAAGCTACTGATGAATTATATATGAAATTAAATAAAGATATTGACGAATTTGTTGAAGTTATGCTTGGTAAAGATGAATCTCGTATTCCTAATTTTAAAACAAAAATCATTTTACAAAATGACAACTCTGAGAATACATTCAAAAAAAATGTTTATCAATATAGAGATTATTTATTAGATATGGATAATATCTTAAGTGAAAAATATGATTCTGATTTAAAACATGTTAGAGATAATATTTTAGCAGATATTAATCAATTCCTTTATTTACTTACTTTCAATAAATAATTAATATTAATTTATTATATAACTAAATTATATAATGAACTCTATTACAAATGATGAATTAATTAGTAATACTTTTTATATTACATATGCTTTCCTTATGACAACAGCTACTATTACTTTTATTGAAGCAATTCGTACTAAAAATCCTAAAATTCGTAATATCCTTAATTTAGAAACTTGTATCTCTGTTGTTGCTGCATTTTATTATGGTCAGTTTGTTGATGATCTACAAGAAGGTGTTAATTATGAAAAAATTAATCTTACTCGTTATGTTGATTGGTCCATTACTACACCAATTATGCTTTTAGTATTAGTATTGGCTTTATTATTTAATAATAAAAAAGGACCAATGAAATTTGCCAACTTTTTAATTATTTTATTTTTTAATTATGTAATGTTGGGTTTTGGATATGCTGGTGAGATTGGTATGTTAGATAAAACACTAGCGAATGTATTAGGTTTTGGAGGTTTTGCAGGATTATATTATTTTATTTATGATAAATACATAAAAAATTACAACAATAAAGATAACAATATGTTATTTATATCATTCTTAGTATTATGGGCAATGTATGGTGTTTTTTATATGTTGGATGATGTTACTAGAAATGTTGGATACAATGTATTAGATTTATTATCAAAATGCTTTGTTGGTATATTCTTTTGGGCTTACTATACTGGTGTTTTTAAATTATAAATCATTTAACATACCAGTTAAACTAGGATAATAATCCAAATAATTATTATATTTGCCATTTATTTCACGTAATAATATATTTTTTATACTACTACGTTCTCTTATTATTTTTTGTCTTTCTTTATAAATATTTTTCCATCTTCTTTGCACCAATCTTAACCAATGTGTTTTTAAAACTACATTATATACACCATTACTTTGTATAAAAAGTTTCATAATTTGTACACTAGGGTTTGTAATATATGATATACTATAATCTGTTAAATAATTACATACATCTCCAATATTATAATTTAAAAATGATTTTGCTGAAATACTAGATAATAATATATATTCTTGAAATTTCCTTATAAAACCTGGTAATCCTATGTAATATTTCTCATTCACTTTTGGAATTGATTCATAGTCTTCTTCATCTAATGATATAGTATCTACTATACCATACCAATTTTGAAAATATTCTTCATCTTCATCACCCCAATCACTATTACCAGAATTATAAGAAATCACTGAACCTTCAAAAGAATTTGTATCCGAATCCATTACTACTAAATCTTCTTCATAAATTTCATTATACTCAAAATCAGTATAGTCATATTCTGTTATATTAGCTATATAATCAGTTAAATCTATATAATTCATTTATACTTTTATAATAAAAAAAAATATTTTATATAATTTATTCAATTTTTAATTTTATTTTTTATTCATCTTCTAGATATTCATCTTCCAATAGATCATAATTAAATTCCAACAAGTATTTCTTTACTCTATCTGGATGTAATGATTTTTGAATTAACTCTTCTGCAAATGATTCCAATAAATTACCATTTTCATCAAAATTTTTATTATTTATTTGTTTTTTCATTTTTTCAGTATCCAATATAAAGATTGCATTATTTAATGATAAACTATCAAAATTCAATCTATCAACTTTATGACCTTTATTTATATATTCTTCCAATAAATCTATTGCAATTGGATTTGAACATAAATGATATAAATTAACTTTTTCTGGATTCTTTCTTAATAACTCAATTGCTTTTGGATTTCTATTTTCATTTATCATATTCCAAACTATTTTATCAGGGTTTTCTAATAATAGTTTTATTGCATCATTTGACTCATTTTGAGACATTGCATACCAATTTATTTTGGTAAAATTATTTCTCATTATATGTACAGCATTTATGTTAAATGATAAATTTGCCCATTGATTATCTGATGTTATTTTATCCATATTTCTTTCAATTATATGTACTGCGTTTGGATTATTAGTTAAATTTTCAAAATCCAATAAATTAACATTTCTTTTTTCTATTTTTTCCAAAACATCAATAGCTCTTGTATTCCAACACAAATTAGATATTATATTTCTATCTGTAGTTTGCTCAACATTTATTTGTTTATATAAATGATCAAGACCTTGAGGATTTAAAGCTAAGCTTGCATAATTAATAGTATTATCCCATTTTCTTGATGTTGGTAATGAAGTATAATCATCAAAATAACTCATAGCACTAAATGATTCATCATAATTTAAATTTTCTCTGTAATTTACATTATATTCTGATAGGAAATATCTATATTTTTCATCATATTTTTTGAATAAATGACCAGCTGCTGGATTCAATGATAAAGCATTTATATCAATATTTTGAATAGATTTCTCTATTAATTCAATTGCACTTGGATTACCTGACATAGCTTTAATATCAATCATATTATTATTTATTAATTCGTTAATGGCATATGCATTATCCATCAATTTGTAATAATCCAATTGACTTAAAGGTGGAACCCAAGATCTTTTCTTATAAATAGGACGAAATGACATTGTAATTGTTGTTAGTTTTATACTTGAATTAAAAAAATGTAGATAATTATTTCAATTTTTAGTAACTTTTTGCTATGTGTGCAACATAAGTTTTTTCTACTCTATTTTTTAATTTTGCTCTTCCTTTAATACCATAATGTTTAGCATTTATATAAATATCATTAATAATCATCTCTATATAATTGCCTTGTCCAGTACATAATAAACTTACAATAACTTTAGGTTTATGTGATATCACTCTTAAACTAGCAATAAGTCCACTAAATAAATATTCATCTTCTTTAATATAGAAATAACAATTTGGAAAGAATTTATATTTACTCATATTCCAATAACCATATTTACTCATTTGATCTTGTATAGATAAATCTTCAAATTTTTTTTTCCTTGTTTCAGCATAAATCGAACAATCTTTATTTTCCATAATATTTACATTTATACCATTTCTAGAAGCTTCATATAAATGAACCCATTTTCTATAAGAACTACATACATTTTTCAAAGTAGATTCCCAAAATGTTTTTGAATTATGTGCTTTTTCATAAGCTAATTTATATACTAATTGTGCGTAAGAATACGAATGTGATTTACAAAAACTATATAATTTCAAGTTTTTTAATTGTTTTTCTAATTCTTCTCTATCTTTTTTATTCAATTTATTCATAAGTTGATTGTATTCTTTTAATTCACTAGTTTCCCACTTATCTTTTGACAAGTTTCTTCTATATTTATCAGCTAAATCTTCAGATATATTTAATTTTGTAGATAATAATCTTATTGCGTCATCATCATAAATAAATTTTGTATGATAATCAATATCATTAATCGCAGTACGTGTTTCTTTAGCAGCTGGTCTTATAATAGCTAGACAAATTGCAATATCTTCAATAGATTTAGGTTTTATCATTAATAAAGCTTTTCTCATTAAAGGTGATTCAGCCAATGTGATTCCAATATTATTTCCACTTTGTAGCATTTTATAAGTTTTTTCGTCATAAGGACAATCAGTAAAATCAATAATCTTATTTACAATTCCTATTAATTGACTAATACCTCTACTTGATAATATATCAATTTTAAAATTTTTAGTTTTTGACACATCTCTCTTGTCATATACAATCTGATTTAATGTTTTTTTATTTAATATTAAATCATTTGGAATTCCATCATTGAAAAATATAATTCCTCCGCAATGCAATGAATAATGTCTAAAAGTGTTTTCTAATTCTTTTTGAATATTTTTTACTGCTTTTGATTTATCATTTGGCAATTCTTTAATAAAATCTCTAATTTCTTCTTTTGGAATTTGTTTTTTTATTCCTATTTTTCTCAATGCTTCTCTAAGTGCTGATTTTTCATGCCAATGAACATGATTACTAATTCTAGCTACTTGATTTGGCCATTCTAATTCTAATTTTAGAAACACTTCGTCACGTAAATAGTGAGGAAAATCAAAATCTATATCAGGTAAACTTTCTCTATATTCATTTAGAAATCTTGCAAAACTAATTTTATGTTGTACAGGATCTACATTACTTATACCTAATAAATAACATATTAGTGACGATCCACAAGAACCTCTAGTAACGTGAGGTATAAAATTAGTTAATTCTAATATATCTACAGCTCGTATTAAATAATTCATTAAATTTTTATTTTCTATCATTTTTAGTTCCATATTTAATCTATGAATATATTCAGGTTCACTTGGACATTTTTTTATAAATTTATTTTTTATATCTTGAATAGAATAATTTTTAATTACATTTGATTTTTGTTTAGGTTCTCTAAGTTGTAAATAATTTATAATTATTTTATTTGAATGAATTGTACTTTCAACAATATCGTATTTCCAAGGAAATCCATCACTACAACATAAATATTCATTCATTCTATCACATATTTTTATACAACTAGAAGCTTTTAGATCTAATATTAATCCAAATTCTTTATTATTTTCTTTGTCTTTTCTCAGTACTCTACCTATACATTGGATAAAAGTACCTGGATTACGATTTTCTACTTTATCTAGAAATATACAACAATCCAAGTTTTTTATGTCTGATCCTTCTCTATGTTTGCAAGCACAAAACAATATTGCATTATTCTCTTTTTCACAATATTCTTTTATATTTGTAGTATCTTTACTTGTATCAATATAAACATCAAAATCTGTAAAATAACCTTTCCATAATTCTGCTAATTCATAACATTTTTCAATAATTCCACACCAAACGATTATTTTTTTATAATATAATTTATTTATTTGATTTTTACAAATTTCCATATATTCTTCATCTTTTAATTTTTTATCATTCTCTATCCAAACTATTTTTGGAGGTACGATTACATCATCACAATATGCATCATAAATAGTATATTTACTTATAATTTTATTGTATGGTTCTATATCCAAATGAGGTGTTGCTGAGAATCCCAGACAACTAATATCTTGATTCGTTTTTTTTATATACTTATAAAAATCTTGTGTTGTATTGTTTTGTATAGAATGACATTCATCATGAATTATCAAATCTATATTTAATTTTAATTTTTCATACTTCTTTTGAGATACTAGAAATTGTCTATTAATTATTAATAATATTGGTTTTTTCCAAAATGTTGCACTATTTATTTTGTCATACCAATTATTATCTTTGTTCTCTGTATAATTCATTACTAAAAAGTTATTTAATACATCTTTATAACCTCTATCTTTCAATAATGATTTATCAAATTGCTCTATTAAAATTGATTTTTGTTCGCATAACCACAATATATTTCTATTCTTATAAATATTATTATATTTTAGTATTAGTTCTAATGCTATCCAAGACTTACCTGTTCCTGTTGCATGAAAATGTACACCTGAATCAAAATTATTATTTATTGATTCATTAATAGCATTTTCTTGGTTTTTTCTTAATCTTGAAATCATATATAATCACATAATTATATATGAATTATCTCTATATTATTTCAATTTTTTTATATTTAAAATGCTATTTTATTGGTAATATATTTACCAAGTATTAATGAATGTATATCGTGAGTACCTTCATATGTATTTACTGTTTCTAGATTTGTAAGGTGTCTAAATACATTGTATTCTTCAGATATTCCATTTCCACCTAACATATCTCTACAAGTTCTCGCTATAATTAGTGATTTTTGGCAAGAATTTCTCTTTACAAATGATATCATTTCTGGTTTATAATCATTTTCATCGACTGATTCTGCGATTGAATAACACGAATTTAAAGCTAAATTATATTCACTTACCATATCTGCTAATTTGTATTGAATTAATTGTTTTTCTGCTAATAATTCATTATTAAATTGTTTTCTATTAAGTACATAATCTATTGTTGTATGTAGACAAGTTTCTGCAGCTCCTAGTGATCCAAATGATATACCTAATCTTGCATCATTTAAACAACTAAAAGGACCTCTTAAACCTTCAATATCTAGTTTATTTTCAATTGGTACTTTTACATTATCAAGAAATATCATTCCTGTTATAGAAGTCCTTAATGATAATTTTCCATCAATTTTAGGTGTTGATATTCCTTCCATATCTCTATCTAATAAAAATCCATGTACTTTATCTTCTAATTTTGCCCATATAATAAAAACATCTGCTATTGGTGAATTACTTATCCAAGTTTTTGAACCATTCAATATATAATTATTACCATCACGTATTGCATTTGTTTTCATACTATTTGGATTTGAACCTGCATCTGGTTCTGTTAAACCAAAACAACCTATAAAATCACCACTAGCCAA
>MDTC01213883.1_pt1 | contig 15940 bp, 27 predicted proteins | sample 811181 | NCBI WGS metagenome assembly MDTC01 (sample SAMN05326644, study PRJNA326480) | marine metagenome | isolation source: seawater | place: Pacific Ocean: North | collected 2011
GCTTAAAGGCTTTATAAACGGCTATGGTAGTAATTCCAAAGTTATTTCCTACCATATGGGTTTGCTTTGCATTAACCCCCACATGGGGGCTACGAGGGCTGAATCCCGTAGTCTTACTCTTCTTCCGAAACCTCCATATCAGCCTTAGTAGGTCTTGGTTCAATTTGAGGAATACCGTTCTCATCAACGGCTACACCATCAAATCTTCCGTCTTTGATTGATTGCATCATATAATTATGAGCAGATTTCTTGTAGTAAGCAACCAATTCATCGTAGTTAGCATATACACCGCCCGTTCTACCGTGTGGCACGATTACAGAAAGAAGTAGGTCGTGGTATTCAGTAGGGATTTCCGCAAAAGCATCTATAACTTTTTGCTCCACAGTTGCCAAGACAATCTCCTGTTCTTCTGTCAATGTTGATTCTCGGCCACGACGGGCTGACGGAAAACCCTCCATTGTTGAACCTATTGAACGAATTGCTGTCCAATAGGTGCTTCTTAATTCATCGGTATTTGCCGCATCTCCAAGAGTTAGAGACAACATAACCGCTTGTAGGTTATCACTTGGGGGTTGTGATTCCGCCCAAACTCGCACTTTATTTGTATTTAATTTCCAATTTGCCTGTTTCATATTATTCACCTTTTCGTTTGTTGGTAAAGCCACAGTTTCAGCCCTTGTAGCGATATAGAGCGTAAAGGGGCGTATATGGTTGCCTTCATGCAAAGCAGAATGAACCATATGGTTGTATTATATCGTAAAGCGCAGGTTTGGCTAAATAATCAGTATATATTCAAACAACAACAGGTTCAATTAATTGGGAACTTCCAGCGTGAGTTCCAAAGAGAGTCTTTTTCAATTGGACTTATATTAATTCATATTCTTATCATTATACCTATATTATAGTAATCTAATCAATCCGTCTCATGCAATCCAACAATGAGACGAGACAGATGAGGGCAGATTCTTGGTAGTTATAGTGTATAACTATAAAGAATATTAATACTTCTCATAATCTCATATATCTCATATCTATCTATCTATCTTCTTCTCTCTCTTGGGAGAGGATAAGAGGCATATTTAGAGAGAAATATATATGGGAAATTGATGAGACGAGACGAGACAAATAATTTCCCCCACTTCTCCAAAGATTCTTAGGGGTTATGGGTCATAACTCATTATTCTCACGATGAGACAAATGCGAGAATCGTCTCAATGCCAGCGATGCAAAAGTTATTTCATTGGCGAATCATTATAGTTAATTGATTTTAATTCATGTTATTAGATTTAATTTAGAACATTTAACTTAATTTAGAAAAGTGCATTAAAAGAGTGTTTAGGGAAGGGCCGGAAGGAAATTCTAACGAAAAAGTTGTAAAAACCCTCATTGGCCATCAATGCTGAACTCCTTTATATATGGTAATCAATTGTCTAAAATAGCCCACAAGGGCAAGGAGTAAGATAATATGGATAACACACAATGGGATAGCCTCGTTATAGAGGTTAGAGAATACCTTGAAGCAGATGCAGGTTTAGATGCAGGACTTAAACAAGTCATTGAACTGAACCTTCAAATTGGAACAAACAACCCAAACGAAAGAGTAGCGGCTAAAGGCGCACTAAAGGCTCTTTTGAAGGGTAGAGACGGAACACCTTTCAAGAGAGGTCAAAAGTCAGCAGTTCCGGCAAGCGTTAGAGTAGCGATTGACAAAATATGCGGAGTAGTGCGAGAAGCGGCTATAAATTATTATAACCACGATGCAGTTATTGGCGCAATCACCATGAAGCACATTAAAAGTGGTGGCGGTCATTATGATGATGCAGACGATTATGCTTCAGCAGTTGTTAAGAGAACCCGAAACAATCTAAGTAAAATGTATAAAGACGGCACTTGGAATGGAACGGTTGAATCTCTATTGGGAACAACCGAGTAAGCAAAGTTTGTCTTTGTTAGTTAGCACATCTTTAATGCGTTAAAGATATATAGCCTAATCTTGTATTAGGTATTGAAACATTGGGAGGTTCGCCTCCCTTTGTTTCTTAATTTAAGTGATGTGATAAAATGAGACTTGTTGAAGAAGTATATGTAAAAGCCGAGAAGGATTTGATATGCCAAAGTTGCGGGTGTGATATACCCGAAGGTTCTAATCACCTATTGGAATCTTATGTTCACAAAGGAAAAATATCAACAAGCCATTATTGCTTGAAGAAGAAATGTAATCCCCCAAACAATGTCCGACTAAGACTATTTTGGGGCAGTATTTTTGTTGGCCTTGCATCATGGGTCATTTACCTTTCTTTCTTCAATTGAGAATTTTTAAGGGTTAGTCAAACCTCAAAGGGGGGTGAGCCGACCCCTTATACGCCCCGACATGGATAGGTTGATTCAAACAGTCGGAAAGCGGAGTTATTTCACTTTCTTAACTTAATTATGTCATGAATTATTTTTGTTCATGGTATTGAGAATCATTCTTGAGAGAGGGTTGAGTCAAGGGGGCTACGATTGTATTGCGAATTATATTCGCTGACTCCCCTCTCTCTTCACATTCACGAAAATTTTGGGAAGTTTTTGGAAAATTTTCTGAACCTCTTTCACTTTTTTATTAAGGTGCATTAATCGTATTTCTTTTCATTATAAAGAAATAAATCATATTCCCCATTGAAGGGAGGTAAAATAAAATGGAACATACAGAACAGCAAAAAGCAATATTTGATTGCATAGAAAATACAGACCACCACATTATAATTAATGCAGGTGCAGGAACAGGTAAGACTACAACTATTGTAGAAGCCGCTAATAAAATTGGTAATAATAAAGCCGCTTTTTTAGCATTCAATAAATCAATAGCAACAGAACTTGCAGAAAGATTGCCCGAAGGCGTAGAAGCAAAAACATTTCATGCGTTTGGTTTTGCGGCAATTAGAAATGCAGGTATTAGAACAAGAGTCAATAACTTCAAACTCAACAATATTATCAAGGATTTCTTGGGTAAGGATTTCAATATTGCTCCGGTTAAGAAATTAGTATCATTAATCAAGGGTTCTTTAATTGACCCATCTAATAGAAAAGAAGTCAATAAACTAATTGATGAATACAATATTCAATTTCATTCCGAGCGTGAAGAAGAAATGGCCATAGCCCATCTAACTACACTTCTCAAGGCTTGTGCAAACAAGACAAGCGAAGTTGATTTTGATGATATGATTTGGCTACCGTTAGTAAATAACTATCCTTTTCCTAAGTATGATGTTTTATTTGTAGATGAAGCACAAGATTTCAACGAAAGCCAAAGAGAAATGATTAGCAGATGCGTCAATGGTGGCCGATGTATTATTGTCGGAGACAAAAATCAGGCGATTTATGGATTTAGGGGAGCAGACTCTAATAGTATTGGGCTATTTAGAGAGAGACTTCAAAAAGGCTCAAGAGAAATAAGCGAATTTCCTCTAAGTATTTCTTGGAGATGCCCTTTATCAGTTGTTAAAGAAGCCAATAGATATGTAAAAGATTTTCATGCGGCTGAAAATGCAATTGAAGGTAATGTGATAGTTAATGCTGAATTTACACCACAAGAGAAAGATATGGTTTTATGTAGATATAATGCACCATTAGTCGGTGCTTTCTATGATTTAATTAGTCAAGGTAAATCAGCATATATTCTTGGTCGTGATATGACTAAAGGATTAATTAATTCAGTTCAAAAGATTTCTAAGAATAATCATATGGGAACAGAAGAGTTTTGGCAATTATATATGCAAGACTTTGATTACAATTATAATAAATTATTAAACGCTGATAAAAAGAATCAAGCGATGGCTCTTGAAGATAAGAAAGATTGTATCAGTATCTTTGTAAATAAAGCATCAACTGTTGGTGGAGTTATTGAAGAAATCAAGAGAGTCTTTGACGGAAATGATAACGGAGAAATTATGCTTTCTACCGTTCACAAGGCTAAGGGATTAGAAGCAAACAATGTGTATTTGTTAGCAACTGATAGAATGCCTCACCCGTTAGGTGGATTAGAAGAAAATAACATTTGCTATGTAGCAATTACAAGAGCAAAGAAAAACCTATTTTTAGTAGGACAAAGAACAGGAATTGTAGGGGAATAAAAATGAAAGATGAAAGAAACTTTCCTATTGATAAAGAAAATGAATGTTCAGTAAGAATAAGTAATAGAATGTCTTTGGTTTGTCCTGCTTATCCCGAACCTTGTTCTTATCTTAGATTAGTTATTGATGGCGAGATTGAGACAGGTTATTGGACTTGGGAAGAATGGAAAGACGACCCACAAGTTGTAATGGGTGCTATTATGGGTATGATGAATGCACAACAAATGAATGAGGAATAAAAATGGATAATATAGTAGCAAAAAGACGACTTGGTGAAGGTCGTTGGGATAGAGCATTAAAGCGTAAAATGGTTGAATTATCAGTAGCAGATAATTATGATGAGGCTAAACATGAATGGATAGCAACAGGTAATGTTTGGTGGACAGGTAATGATGTTATGCCGGATTGGGTTAGAAACTCTACAATGGGCGTTGGAAAATGTCTATGTGGACATATAGTTGTTTATCACTTTGAAATACGAAACACAGAAAATGGAATTATTGAATGTGTTGGTAGCGACCACATTAACTCATATCTAATTATGCGAGCAATTGCAGAAGATGAAGGAGTTAATATTGACACTATTACTGATGAGCAAATCCAAGAATGGATTAATGTTAGAACCAAATCTATGAAAGCAGAAGCGTGGTGGAAATCAAATGGCGAAGCCTTCACTATGATGTTTGATGCAGTAAAAGAATTAGATTTACACTTTAACATTCACAAAAGAGAATGGTATTATGACCGTGAAACACAACAAAATCATAGAAGAAGAGTTTTGAGAAAAAGAGGCGAAGGCGATTATGGTTCTCCTAATTACAAAATGGCTTCTCTTGTATGGCGTTGGAATCACCCCGATAATCCTAAAGCACAAATCAATACAACAGGTTTTCCTAATGATAATCTAATGAAAGACTTGGCTTTGTTTTACATAAAGCGTGAACAATATCAAAATCAATTAGACAAATACAATCAAGATAGAGCAAATAGAATAGAGGCTATTAGAATTGCTCAAGAAGAAAGACAACGACGAGTAGAAGAACAACGAAGATTACGAGCAGAAGCAGAAGCGGAAAGACTACGAATTTACAATCTACCGGAAAATGTAGAAAAGAGAAGAATAGAAGAAGAACAAAGACAAGAAAGGCAAAGACTGTGGAGAGAAAAACAAGAAGCAGATAGGCTTGCGAGAGAAATAGCCAAAAGACAAAAACAAGAAGAGGTCTTAACTAAAGAATATGGCGGAGATACATTCTTACAAATGTGCGACTATTATGGTGTTCCTGAATTTGATGAATCATTTGCTAATAATGATTGGGAGCGTAGTTTCCTTGCAGATATTAAAGAACAAATGATGAGTAGTAGAGAACTAACTACACGCCAACTACAAGCCTTAAAGAAAATATTTGATGAGGAATTGGCGACTCCTAAACAACTTGGGTTCTTAGAAAACTTAGGTTATAACGGAACAGTCTCCACTTTAACTAAAAGAGAAGCGAGCAATATTATATCACAACTCTTGGAGGAAAGAAATTAAATTCAATCGGAGGTTTATATTTTATACCTCCATTGAAAAGCAGGTTTAAAGGTAAAAATATACAAAATGTCAAATTTTGAAATGAGTCTCCTAAATAAATTCATTTCATAGGCGCAAGTATGTTTTCCTGCATAGGGGGTTTTCATAGTAATACGGATAAAACGGTTGCTTGTTTTCTGACGAAAACTCATTCTAATTACTCAGCGATTCTATATGGTCGCTAAATAATTCATATGAATAGTGTTCTAAAACACGAAGTCCGTTCCCCCGCCTTTAAGGTGATTATATGATAGATTGGATTAAAAAATTCTTTGTTGTTAAAGATAAAGAAAAGAAACCAAAGTGTGATATATGCGCTTTAGGTGCTAAATATCATATGTTAATTGAATTTCAAACTATGGAATTAAAAGAATTAGAAAATAAAATATTAATTAGAATATGTGATGGTTGTTATGAAGAAGTATATGAAAGATATAATCCCGAAAGAAAACCACCGCCAATACAAGCCGGAGTTTTTGAATCGCAGTTGCGAACACGAAAAGACAAGAAAGAGGATTTGTAAAGAATTAGTTGCGTTAGGTATGCCGCACTATAATGCATACCAAATATCAATAAGGAGAATGACAGAATGAAAATAACAAAGAAATACGGAAATACAATTTATGGTGATAATACCATATCCCAAACTATAACTTATCATTTTGATAAGATAAAAGACTTGCACGAATTTTGGAAAGATAACCAAGATGCAGAACAAACAGGCGGTTGGACAGCGCATTTGGATAGAATGACTATTGAACATAGCCAATTTGTTGATGCAGAACAATATCTAAATGATTTTGCAGAATTTTGTGAAGGTGAAGAAGAATGAATGAAGAAATAGTATGGAATGAATTAAAAGGAACTTTATGGCAGTATATAGAAAAAGAACACATGGAAATGAATACAGATGAAACCATTACAGACGAACAATGGGAACTGTTTATTCATAGGATTCAAGATTCATTTGCTGACGAAGTTTCACGATTGGCTACCGAATTTTGGAGAGATTGGAGGATTAATCAATGAATATATTTGCACTATCAAAAGACCCCGTAGAATCAGCACAACAGATGCTAAACAAGCATATAGTAAAAATGCCGACAGAAACTTGTCAAATGCTACACACCAATGCTTTGTTTATGGAATATACAGATAGATACGGACAAGAACCTACGCTACGACAACTCAAAGAATATCATGCACTTATGGATTCTAAACTAATGAAACCTGCTATGTTAAATCACCCTTCAACTATTTGGGCGAGACAAAGTATTCACAATACATTATGGTTGTATAATCATGGTATGGCTTTATGTGAAGAATATACAGAAAGATATGGTAAAGAACATGGTTCATTCAACAGAATGCTACAAACTCCTATTGAGTTTGATGCTGATACTACATTAGCAACTCCTGTATCAATTGCTATGGCCGACCAATACAGAATTGAAAATATATTTGATGATGAATGGGAATTTGTAATACAATCTTATCGTCATTATTACTTAGAAGGTAAATGGAAGTTTGCCGAATGGCCGGAAGGTAAAATACCGGATTGGTGGCCAAAGAACCACTACGCAGTAAAATACAACAAAGGTGTTAGAGCGTATAATGCAACTAACCCTAAATATCCTATGTTATTGTTGGAGGAATAATTATGGTAAGTTTCAGTAAAAGCAGTTCGCCTGACCAAGAAAGGCGTGATGCAATATCACAAAGAGATAGATATTACTACAAAATACAAGACTTAGAAAGGCAAATTGCTAAACTCAAGACTGAAATAAACACACTAAAAAATGCTAACCAAGAGGTAGCATATTGGAAAGATGTAGCGGAAACGCTTCAAGAATATATTAATATAATAGAGGAATAAATATGTTTAGAAGAAAAAAGAATTTTTGGGAAAAGAAACTTGCCGATAAGAATTTTGAAAAGAAATATATAACCAAGTTGGAAATGTTGGCTTGGGGATTAATTAAAGGTAAATATTGGAAGTTAGATGATGTGATAACTGAAATAACATTAGATTTGCTTAATACAGAAAAGGTAGAATGGAATGAATTTGCTAAGGATTGGAATAAAAAAGAAATAAAAATGAAAATATTTGAGGAATAAAAATGAAAGAAATATATAGATGTATAAATTGTAATGTAAGAATAAGTAAAGGCAGACATTATTGCTACGGTTGTTTCACCGAAGCAGAAAGAAAAGCAGGTGAAACTAATGAGTAATTACCCCGATAATATGGATTGGGGAATATATGATGATTACCATGACCCTAAATTAGAATGTGGTTGCAGATTAAGTAATTGTGATTGCACTTTAGAATGTGGTTGTTATGTTGTTGATAACTGTGATTGTGCGGAGGAAGAAGAATGACTTGGTGTAGAAATATGAATAACGAATGGATTAACAAGAATAAAGAAAAAACGACTAATGAATTACCATTTCACCTAAGAAACACAATGGATAAAGACCAACAAGCAGATACGGATAAATTGAAAGAAAGAGCAGTTGCTCCTGTTATTGCAGATTTTGTTCAAACTCTTGCTGAATGGGGATTTAATAATGTAGAACATACTATGTTGTGGGAAGCCATGTGTGCAGTTATTGAAGCGGGCGAAAGAGGCGAACTTGATGATGTTATTCATAGAGTGGAGGAATTAAAATGAGATGTGAAATATGTAATGACCCCGACCACGATACTTGTCCTATGGTAGAAGATTGTTTATGTTGTGAAAATACAATGTTCTATTTGATGGAGGAAGAAAGATGAATAAAGATTGTAATATTTGTGAAGGTAGCGGTTGGTATCAAGTAGCAAATTATAGATTAGAACAGATGGAATGGGTTGAATGTATGGAATGTTTATTGACAGAACAATACAAAGACCACATGACAGAACAGTTAGCCGATTTACTAACAAAGTCAAGTAAGCAACAGTTAGCATTATTAGTTGCTACATTTACAGTAAATCAAATGGATAAAAATGATAATGATGACATAGCGAGACTTGAAGGAATGATTCAAACTAAGAATTACCTTAACGCTATCCATGTAGCAAAAGCATACACAGGTGAATAATATGATTTATGCATTTAGAGAATTAACAGAATTAGCATTTCTTAATTGTTTAATGAAATGGCACAAAGACCAAACAATTGATATTAGGAAAGCAATCAATGATGTTATGAAAATATCAGGGTTGGATAGCCTAAATGATAACACATACAAAATATGTGCAGTTTCTTTACAACGACAATTTAAGAAATTAGGTGTGCAGTTGTTTGAGACTAATGCTAACATAGCACAAGATAATTACATTATTACGGAGAAAGCATGGGATTTTATCGTGGCTAATTTACACGATGAAATCTATGACGAGAACGGAGAGAAAAAGGGTGAGTATTTCCTTCACCCAAATAAACTAACAGGAGAGATGATGATATGAATACAAATGTAGAATTTAGAATAGTAGATAGCCCCGATTTACCACCTTTGGTAATATCGCAGAATGAAAATGATGAACCAAAGGTAGTAATTAATACTCATCACAGACTATGGATTAGTCTTAATCGTAGAGTAATTGCAGGAATTGTTGAAGCCTTACAAGAAAAGATGGATATGATTCTAACAAGTTATTTAGAAGAAAACTATGCTTTTGAAAAACAAGACAGGGAGTTTGTTTGATATGTCAGGAATAGTAAAAACTTGTAGAATATGCAAAGCAGACTTTGTGACAAGAACAATTAGAGCCGCTAAATGGCAAAAATACTGTGATGATTGTTATACATCAAAAAGACTAACTTCTTATCAACAAACAGCAGTTCAAAATGCTAATTTTGAGAATAGTCAAATTGAGAAGGATATTGAAATGATTAAAACACAATTAGAATCAATGCCTAATATAATAAAATTAGAAGTTAATCATGTATTAGAAAAAACAGTAGATAGTGATTTTTTAAATAAAACAAGAGAAGAATTACATCAAGTTGTTTATGATTTATGGATTGAAAAAACAGAAGAGGATAAACAATTCAAGGAGAAGATGCAAAGGCAACTTCTTGCGCTCAACAACAAAATTTTGGAGTTGATGAAAAAATAAAGTCAAGGCTCAAAGGAGGCCGACAAAACTTATTTGTGAACTCCTTTAAATAGTTAAGAGGAATAGCAAGAACGGAGAGGATTGAATATGTCAATTAGGTTAAGAATTATGAATGAAACAGGCCACACAGAACTGATGATGGCTTCAAGCGAGATTATTGAGCAAATAGATACACACCCTACACATTGGGCTATCATTGATGGTGATATTGTATCAAGAGAAGATATTAGAGGTATCAATTGGGAAGAAGTATCTTCCGTTGATTTGATTCCGGCAATTGTCGGAGGACAGGAATAAGCGGAAAGTTGCTAATTCCCTCTAACTACTCTTGGGGTAGTGCATAGTTTTAGTTCCATTTTACTATGCGCTACCCCATTTTTTAATTTAAAAAAATGGACTTCTAATTCCTTATTTAAAGATAAGGGATATATTTATGCCGATAACTTAAGTCGGAGAAATGCAGGTGAAAATTATGAAACAAGCCCCCAATAAAAAAATATTATCAGACATTACAGTTCATATGAAATATGCAAAATATAAACCCGAACTTCTAAGAAGAGAAACTTGGGAAGAGATTTGTGAAAGAAATATGAATATGCATATTAAGAAATATCCAATGTTAGAACAAGACATTAGAGATGTTTATGCACATTTTGTATTGCCTAAGTTGGTATTACCATCAATGCGTTCAATGCAGTTTGCAGGAAAACCAATTGAAATATCACCTAATAGAGTATATAATTGTGCATATATGCCAATAGATTCACATTTAGCCTTTAGTGAGGCTATGTTTTTATTACTTGGTGGAACAGGAGTTGGATATTCTGTTCAAAGACATCATGTAGAAAAATTACCCGAATTACAAATGCCAAATCCAAATAGACAAAGAAGATATTTAATTGCAGATTCAATTGAAGGTTGGGCTGATGCAATTAAAATTCTTTTAGAGTGTTATATGGGAATTAGAACATCAACTCCTATTTTTGATTATTCCGACATAAGAGAGAAAGGAGCGTTATTAATTACTTCTGGTGGTAAAGCACCCGGTTCTCAACCATTAAGAGAATGTTTAGTTAAAATAGAAGGAATTTTACAAAGATGCGGTAATTATCAACTTAATCCTATAATGTGCCATGATATTATGTGTCATATTGCTGATGCAGTATTAAGTGGTGGAATTAGGAGAGCCGCTATGATTAGTTTATTTTCTGCTGATGATATGGGAATGATTGCCGCTAAATCCGGTAAATGGTGGGAAAATAATCCACAAAGGGGCAGGGCAAACAATTCAGCCGTTTTACTTAGACATAGAATAACTAAAGATTATTTCTTAGATTTGTGGAATAGAATTAAAGCGTCAGGAAGCGGAGAACCCGGAATTTATTTCAATAATGACAAAGATTGGGGAACAAACCCTTGTTGTGAGATTGCTTTACGACCATATCAATTTTGTAATTTAACAGAAGTTAATGCTTCTAACATTAAAGACCAAGCAGATTTAGAAGCAAGAGTTAGTGCCGCTTCTTTCTTAGGAACATTACAAGCAGGATATACTGATTTTCATTATTTAAGAGAGATATGGAGAAAGAATACAGAAAAAGATGCACTATTAGGAGTATCTATGACAGGTATTGCCGCTAACAAGGTAGCAGAATTAGACTTACATATGGCCGCAATTGAGGTAATTAATGAAAATAAGAGAGTAGCAGAAATAATAGGAATAAAACCTGCCGCAAGAACAACTTGTATAAAACCTGCGGGAACAACCTCTCTTGTTTTAGGAACAAGTAGTGGTATTCATGCTTATCATGATGAGTATTATATTAGGAGACTAAGAGTTGGTAAGAATGAAGCAATTTATGACTACCTTTCCAAAGAACACCCATCGTTAATTGAAGATGAGTATTTTAAGCCACACGAACAAGCGGTTATTTCAGTTCCTCAAAAAGCACCATTAAATGCTATTACTCGTAATGAATCAGTATTTGATTTATTAGAAAGAATAAAAGAATTTAGCATTAGTTGGGTTAGAGCCGGACATAAAGATGGGCTAAATACCCATAATGTTTCAGCAACAGTTTCTATTAAAGAAGATGAATGGGAGTCTGTTGGAGATTGGTTTTGGCTTAACCGACATTATTATAATGGGCTTTCAGTCCTTCCTTTTGATGGGGGAACATATACTCAAGCACCGTTTGAAACTTGCGACAAAGATAAGTTTGAAGAACTAACGGGAGCATTGACAAATGTTGATTTAACGAAAGTTATTGAAACTCAAGACAATACTGACTTGTCGGGCGAATTAGCCTGTGCAGGTGGGTCTTGCGAAATATAAGGTGAAAACTATGAAGAAACTCTTTGCTACATACAAGGAGTATCTTTCAGCAGTAATAATAATGATTAGGGATTATTCGCCAAAGAATATCCATAGAGTAAAAATGGCAGTAAATGTCTGTGAATCTTTGATAGATGATAGAGACAAAATGTATAGAATGAATGATACTCTTATGCTTTGTTTTTGGGATATTAAGGAAGCAATTGAAATGGGCTTCCCACAATATCTAAAGCAGGAATTAAAACGCTCTAAAGAAATAGTTGAGTATCACAAATATAATTGTGAAGGCGAACCAAATTGTAAGGTTTGTCAAGTTCAAATAAAAATTAAAGAACAATTGAGGAATAACAATGAAAGAGAAAAACCCACACTATACGCTGTCTAATAGGACAAAGAAAAGAATAGCCACACGATGCCGTGTGTGCGGAGGGCAGTTATTAAACGCCCAAGAAATTAAAAATGAAATTCACGCAGAATGCGATAAAGATAATAAAAATATATATTTGATGTGATAATATGAGTAGAGAATGTAATTTAAGAATATCAACGCCCGATGATTCAAGAAAAACAAATGACACAACAATTAGATGTGATACATTTGATTTTGGAACAACAAGGACTGTCAGTATTATTAGAGGAAAGAAAGACCCTGTTCATGCAGGATTAGAAGAATTTTGGAAAAGTGTTATTTCTCCAAGAAACAGATATAGTAGAGGATTTGGTTATAGATTTAATCATGTTGTTATGATTAAAACCTGTCCTGTTGTATTAAGCCGTGAAGGTATTAGGTATCAACTAAATGGTAAATCATACAGTCTTGCTACAATATGTTCAGCATTAGCAAGACTGACTTACAAATCTTGTTTTGAAGATAATCCGGAAGTGTTGTTGAGTAGTTTGTATTCAACACTATCACTACCGGAAAATGTTAGGTATTGTTTAGAGAATCGTGCGCCATATCATTTTATTTATGACTTTGAAAAAATAGAAGTTAGATTAAATGTCATGCAAATAGATGATAATATGCTTGCTATGGAAATAAGCGATGGTGTTTGGGGAGAGATAACTCCTAAACAATTAGATACCTTTTGTAATTATTATCATCTTGGTAAATCAAGAGGCTCATGGAAAAAACTTGGGCCGAAATTCTTATTCAAGAAACTATTAGGTAGAGAACCAACAACTGCTGAATTAAAAGTTATGATAGCATTCCTAATGCAAAATAGAACTCAAGACATGGTTGAAGAAAGAGCATTACAATTAGTAAAAGATTTGTGCGAGCAACACGAAGGCCGTATTCATGCGGTTTATGATGATAAAGGAGTATTACAAACAATGTATGTTAGAGGTAGAGGCTACGATTGGAAACTAACTAATAATAAATACAAAAGTGGAATACAAATGGTATCAACATATATTTGGCAACCAAAGAAAGATATTGTTGATGAATATGAAGAACAAAATTGGTTAGATGGAAATATTAGCGTAGTAGAAGGAACAAAGTATTTCAATATCAATGAGAGCAATAAAGAAGATTTCAAATTTTGGTCTGGGCCAATTTGTATAGACAATGTGGCAAATAATTCACCATTAGGCGACCAATTTGCAGGTAGAGCATTAGCACTTCTAAATGATTTAATAACAGTAAAAATGGTATCAACCATCAAAGGATATATGATACACGATGCGAATAAATATAGGATTGAGGGGAATGAAGTTAATTTGCGAAGAATGTCAAAGCCAAAACAATGAGTTTAATGAACGGCTTGGCGAAACAGTTTGTAAAGACTGTGGACTTGTTTTGATAACAGAAATGTTTGAAGAGACAGTTCATATTCTTGATTCAACAGGCGAGTTAGTCCATTCACCGGACAAAAATAAATTAGGTTCTGTAATAACAGGTAAAGGTTCTTTCAAGTATAATAAATATGGAATGAATAGTGTTTTACCTAAGCATATCCAAAACGGAATTAGATTCTGTAATATGGTATTAGCAAATGTAGCACCTAATAGTTCTCTTCAAGGGAGAGTTGAAAAACTATATATTGACTGTCTAAATAGAAATATATTTGGTAGAAGTCAATATGAAGCAAGAGCAACCGCAGTTGTTTATTATGCACTAAAAGAGAACGGAACACCGCACACTATCAAAGATGTATGTGCTGAATTTAATCCTAATGTTAAATCAGTCAAAAGATTAGTAAGGAAGATTAATCAGTTTCATAGAAATAGTATTAACTACAAACCAATTAATCCGCAGTATCTTTTGATACAGACATTAGCGAAAATAACAGATGATATGACTTTTAGAAGTCAATGTATTCATGTGTTAGAACACTTTGAAACGATAGTCCTTGACTCAACTTTCAATAAAGGTAGGTCATATTATGCCGCAATTATTTGGATAGCGGCTAATGTGTATGTTAGAGATAACATTACTGCTACGAAGATATGTGAGAAAACAGGATTTTCAAGATGGATTGTTTGGAAACAAACAAAAGCAATACTGAATCTAATCGGTGTTGAATTAGTTGAAGAACTAAGAGGAAAAGAACTATGAGAGGAATAACAATGTGGAAAGGAACAGAAGAAGAATTGAAAAAACTAAAAGAGAGCAGACATAAAACTGAAATGATGTTCTTAGAGAATAAAGATAGAATAGTGAAAGAAATAAATCAAATGTATCAACAAGATTTAGAAGCAGATATGACTATTCTAAAGAAAGAAGATTGGCTAACTAATTTCTTTATGGAATTGTATATGGCTGTTAATATATTTAGATTAGAAGAAGAAAATAGGAGTGAATAAAAATGAAAAGAAAAGTATTAGTGATTGGAGCAGGTGGTATTGGAAGTTTCTTGATACCGCTTTTAGATAAAGTAGAAATGTATGCTATATCAGTAGCAGACCCCGATGTGGTAGAAAAGAAAAATCTACCATATCAAAATTTTAATGCTGATGATGTAGGTGAAAATAAAGCATCAGTTATGGGTAATAGATACCGTAGTATATTGGGAGGTTCTCAATATCCTATTCTAACAGAAAAACAAATGCAAGGATATGACTTGGTTATTTGTTGTGTAGATAACTTAGGCGTGAGAAAGACCTTATACAACACAAGTGTTAAATGGCTGGATTTGCGAGCGCAAGGCAGGAATGCCGCTTTAGTGAGTTATAAGGCCGACCCGAAAATGTATGATATGCTTTTAGCGGGTGAAGAACGGTCTTTTTCTTGTCAAGGTGATTCTTGGAATGGTTCAAATGAGGGAGTTCATTTTATGCAAGTTGCTATTGCAGGAATGGGCGCACAATGGATTCAAAGATGGTTTCAAAATAATGATGAAGTTAAAGATTATATGGTGGTGAATCTATGAGTTGGTTGGATAAATGGTCTAATGAAGAAATAGCGTATGTTGTTTCTGCATCAGCAAGAGGAACAAATTGGGATAGAATGGCGAGAAACTTTAACAGAAAGTTTGACACAACTGTTTCAGGTAATACTCTTAAAAAATTATATAGAATGCTGACTGAAAACAATGTAGATTATCCCCAACAGGAAATTGATTTTATACATAAATGCCATCTTAATCTTATGACCGAGAAACAAACTATAATGGCTTACGGAGAAGTATTTGGTAAGCCTCTCAATATTAAAAGATGGGAGAGTCTTTTGAAACAAACCCCATCAAAAGAAATTCAAGATTTAATAAAATCTCAAAAGAAAAATAAAAATAAGGAAGTGAAAGAAATGATGAGAACAAGAAAATTATACACGAAAAAAGAAATTAAGCAATTAATGGCTTGTAAAA
>MDTC01186881.1_pt1 | contig 15933 bp, 13 predicted proteins | sample 811181 | NCBI WGS metagenome assembly MDTC01 (sample SAMN05326644, study PRJNA326480) | marine metagenome | isolation source: seawater | place: Pacific Ocean: North | collected 2011
CGTTGGAATGGGATTAGAAAATATACATAAAGATGGTTTTGTTTTAACAAAATCTTCAAATCTTTTTGATTGGGCAAGAACGGGATCTTTGTGGCCAATGACTTTTGGTTTAGCTTGTTGCGCTGTTGAGATGATGCATGCAGGCGCTTCAAGATATGACTTAGATCGTTTTGGAATGTTATTTAGACCAAGCCCAAGACAATCTGATGTTATGATTGTTGCTGGCACACTTGTAAATAAAATGGCACCAGCTTTAAGAAAAGTTTATGATCAAATGGCAGATCCTAAATGGGTTATTTCGATGGGCTCATGTGCAAATGGCGGTGGGTACTATCATTATTCTTATGCAGTAGTTAGGGGTTGCGATAGAATTGTTCCAGTCGATATATATGTACCAGGATGCCCACCAACAGCTGAAGCTCTATTGTATGGTATCTTGCAATTACAAAATAAAATAAAAAGAAAAAATACACTAGTAGTAAATAGCTCTGTGTAAATTATTTCAATGCAAGATATTATTTCTAAATATATAACTGAGCCATATGATCTTATTTTAGATTCAGATATAACAACACTTAAAATAAACAAAGAATCATTATTAAAAATTATGACAATTTTAAAAAATAATAATGAATTATCTTTTACTCAATTATCTGATTTATGCGCAATTGATTATAGCATGTACGGAGAATCAGAATGGGAAACTAGTGAGGCAACATCAACAGGGTATAATAGAGGTATAAACCCACAATCACATGGAAGAATTAAATTTGGAGATAGTATAAAAAATAAAAACAAAACAAGTAGATTTTGTGTTGTATACCACCTTTTGTCTATAAAAAAAAATTTTAGAATCAGAATAAAAGTTTATTTAGATGATAATGACATAGTTATTCCATCTGTAGTTAGTTTATGGTCTGCTGCAAATTGGTATGAAAGAGAAGCTTTTGATTTATTTGGTATTTTATTTGAAGGGCATCCAGATTTAAGAAGAATATTAACTGATTATGGTTTTATTGGACATCCATTTAGAAAAGATTTTCCATTAATTGGTAATACTCAAATTAGATATGATCCTATTTTAAAAAAAATTGTCTATGAACCAGTTGATATTGAACCAAGAGTTTTAGTGCCAAAAGTAATTAGAGAAAAGAAAGAATGAAACAGTTTAAAAATTTTACAATGAATTTTGGACCACAACATCCAGCAGCACACGGAGTATTGAGGTTGGTTTTACAAATGGATGGAGAAGTAATTAAGGATGCTGACCCACATATTGGTCTTTTACATCGTGCTACCGAAAAACTTGCTGAATCAAAACCATATAATCAATCTATTGGTTATATGGATAGATTAGACTATGTCTCTATGATGTGTAATGAGCACGCTTATGTCTTAGCAATAGAAAAATTGCTCAACATAGATATCCCTGATAGAGCTAAATATATAAGAGTAATGTTTGATGAAATTACAAGAATACTTAATCATTTACTCTGGCTTGGAGCGCATGCACTTGACATTGGAGCAATGTCAGTATTTTTATATTCTTTTAGAGAACGTGAAGATTTAATGGATTGTTATGAAGCTGTTTCAGGAACTAGAATGCATGCTACATATTATAGACCAGGAGGCGTAGCTAGAGATTTACCCGAAAGCATGCCTAAATATGAAAAATCTTCTCTTAAAGATAAAAGTGAGTTAAAAGATTTAAATTATAATAGAGAAGGTAGTTTACTAGATTTTTTAGAAAACTTTGTTTCTAGATTTCCCGAATGCATCAATGAGTATGAGAACTTACTAACAGATAACAGAATATGGAAACAGAGGACAGTTGGAATAGGGGTTGTTGAACCTGAAAGAGCACTCGAATTAGGTTTCACTGGCCCAATGTTAAGGGGTTCTGGCATTCCATGGGATTTACGAAAAAAACAACCTTATGAAGTTTATAACAAACTTAACTTTGACATACCAATTGGAAAGAAAGGCGATTCTTATGATAGATATTTAGTAAGAATTGAAGAATTAAGACAATCTAATAAAATTATTAAACAATGTATTGATTGGTTAAAAAATAATCCAGGCTCAATAATGATAAATGATGCGAAAGTTAGCCCTCCAAATAGAGAAACCATGAAAGAGGACATGGAATCATTAATACATCATTTTAAAATATTTACTGAAGGTTATTGTGTACCTGAAGGTGAAACTTATACAGCAATTGAGGCTCCAAAAGGTGAATTTGGAATCTATTTAATATCTGACGGAGCAAATAAACCATACAGGTTAAAAATTAGAGCCCCCGGTTTTCCACATCTCTCAGCTTTAAATGAAATGTGTAAAAATCACATGCTATCAGATGTAGTCACCATCATAGGCACGCAAGATATTGTCTTTGGAGAAATAGATAGATGAGTAACAAATATATTATAAATAGCAAAATCATGGATAAAATAGATCAGGTTAAAAGAAAATTTCCTATCTTAGAACCAAAGTCGTCAATTATTGAAAGTTTACTAATACTACAACATTGTAATCAAGGTTTTGTTACTAAAGAAATCATGCAAGCTTTAGCAAAATATTTAGGAGTGAAAGAGATTGATGTGCTTGAAGTAGCTACATTTTATACAATGATTAATATAAAACCTGTGGGAAGAAATGTAATTGCAGTATGTAACAATATTTCATGTATGCTCAGAGGTTCAGATAAGATACTTAATCACATTGAAAAAAAATTAAATATAAAAGTTGGAGAATCTACATCAGATAACAAATTTTATTTAAAAGATGAAATAGAATGTTTAGCTGCTTGTAATGGAGGACCAATGATGCAAGTAAATCATAAAAATTATGAAAATCTAACTCTAGATAAAATAGATAAAATTTTGGAAGGAATAAAATGAATACAAAGCTTTGCACTGAAACTTTTCATCTAAGTAATCCATCATCTATGGAAACATATGTAAACCTTGGTGGATATAAGGCATGGAAAAAAATAGTACAAAATAAAACATCTAAGTTAGAAATAATAAATAAAATTAAAGAATCAGGTTTAAGAGGTAAAGGCGGAGCAGGGTTTTTAACAGGATTAAAGTGGTCATTTATACCACAACAAGCAAAACAAAAATATTTGGTATGTAACTCAGATGAAAGTGAGCCTGGAACTTGTAAAGATAGGGATATTTTAAGATATAACCCGCATGCGATTATTGAAGGCATGTTAATAGCTTCTTATGCAATAGGAGCTTCCGTAGCTTATAATTATCTTCGTGGAGAATTCTTAGATGAACAATGGAAGGTTTTTAATAAAGCGTTAGAAGAAGCATATAAAAATAATTTTATAGGTAAAAATATTTTGTCTACCAATCTTTGTATTGATGTTTATGCTTTAATTGGTGCAGGAGCATATATTGTTGGCGAAGAAACTGCAATGCTTGAATCTATTGAAGGGAAAAGAGGTATGCCCAGAATCAAACCTCCGTTTCCAGCAATAAAAGGATTATTTGGAAAACCAACTATAATTAACAATACAGAAACTTTGGCTAGCATTCCTAAAATTATATTAAATGATGAAGGTTGGTATAAAGATATTGGTATAGGTAATTCTGAAGGAATAAAAATGTTTTCTATGAGTGGACACATAAATAAACCAAATAACTATGAAGTACCTCTAGGTATACCATTCTCAGATTTATTAAAATTATCTGGCGGTGTGTTGAATGGAAATAAACTAAAGGCAGTTATTCCAGGGGGTTCTTCTGTACCCGTAATCAAAGGAGATGATATGATGAAAATAACAATGGATTATGAATCAATTGAAAAAGCTGGGTCAATGCTAGGGTCTGGTGGAGTAATTGTGATGGATGAAACTACTTGTATGGTTTCAGTTCTTCATCGTATTTCAAGATTTTATTATTCTGAGTCATGTGGTCAATGTACTCCATGCAGAGAAGGAACTGGCTGGTTATATAAAATTTTATCAAATATATTAAGCGGACAAGGAACATTAAATCATCTTGATCAACTTAACAAAATTGTAAACCAAATTGAAGGACATTGTATTTGTGCGCTAGGTGATGCAGCATCTATGCCTGTTAGAAGTTTTTTAAAACATTTTTGGCATGAATTTGAACATTATGTAGAAAAAAAAGAGTCTATGGTCTCCTAAATATGAAAGTTTTTATTAATAATAAAGAATATATAGCCCAAGAAAACGAAACAATTATTGAGATTGCGGATAGAAATGGAATTAAAATTCCTAGATTTTGTTATCACAAACATTTATCTGTCGTTGCTAGTTGTAGAATGTGTTTAGTTGAAATAGAAAATATGAAACATGCACAACCAGCATGCTCTACGCCAGTTCAAGAAAATATGAAAATATTTACTCATTCTAATAAAACTAAAGACGCTCAAAAAAACACAATGGAATTTTTATTAATAAACCACCCATTAGATTGTCCTATTTGTGACCAAGGTGGAGAATGTGAGCTACAAGATGTTTCTATGCAACACGGCAAAGATCATTCAAATTATTTGGAGTTTAAAAGAGTTGTGGTTGATAAAGATATCGGACCTTTAATTTCAACAGAAATGACTAGATGTATACATTGCTCAAGATGTGTAAGGTTTGGGGAAGAAGTTGCAAATAATAAAGAATTAGGTTTGATAAATCGTAGCGAACATATGGAAATCAGTACTTTTATAGAAAAAGGAATATCATCAGAGTTATCAGGAAATATGATTGACTTATGTCCCGTCGGAGCTTTAAATAATAAACCATATAGATACAAAGCTAGAACATGGGATTTACAACAACATAATGCTATTTCTCCGCATGATTGTATAGGATCTAATATTTATTATCACACTTATAAGAATCAAATAATTAGAGCAATCCCAAAAGAAAATTCTGAAATTAATCAAACCTGGTTATCTGATAGAGATAGATTTGGATATGAAGGCATTTATTCAAAAGACAAAGCTACATTACCTATGATACGCGACAACAAGAAACTTATAGTATGTGAAAAAGAAACATTATTAAATAAAACAAATGAAATAATAAATTCAGCCATTAATGATTTTGGAGTAAAACAAATTGGATGTTTAATATCTGCACAATCTACAAGCGAAGAGTTATTTTTATTCCAACATTTATTTAAAAATATGGGCATTAAAAACCTTGATCACAGAACAAATGAAAATGATTTTATCTATCAAGAAAATTATCCATTAATGCCATCATTAGGATGTAATTTAGATGACCTAGATAAATTTGATAACATATTATTAGTTGGTGTTAACATAAAAACTGAATTTCCTATTTTAACAATTAGATTTAACGAAATATCTAAAAAAAATACAAAAATATTTTCTATTCATTTTGATTCGTTAGATGAAGATTTTAATCTTACTAAAAAAATCATTTTAAATAATAGTGAACTAAGTAAATTTTTTAGTGAAAATAAACTTGCAATTAACAATAATAAAAAAACATTAATAATAATAGGTCCAAATATAACTTATCTTATGAATCAATCTCAAATTTTAGATTCAATTACAAAATATTCAAAGTCTATTAATGCACAACAAGGATATTTAACAGATTTCTGTAACTCAACATCCGCTTGGTTGCTAGGAAATGTACCACATAGAAATTTTGGAGGCCAAACAATAAATGAACCAGGATTAACGGCTTATGACATGATTCAATCTCATTTATCCACATATATATTTTTTAATTTAGAGCCTGAGCATGATTTTTGGAATACATCAGCAGTTACTGAGGCATTAAATAAATCTAAGTATAACATCTTCTTTACACCGTATCTTACACCATTAATTGAAAGGTATGCAGATTTGGTAATACCAATTTCAACATTTGCAGAAACAGATGGTAGTTTTATTAATATAGAGGGGAGATATCAAACTTATAATAAAATTATTAAGCCAACAAAAGATATTTATGAAGGTTGGAAAATATTAAATAGTATTTTAAAAACAAATAATTTAGGGGATTATAATGTTTCCACCATACGAAACTTACTTTTTAAATCATTACAGAATATAGATTTCAATTATTCAAAAAATAAAAAAATTAAAAATAGTAATTCTAGCTTTATCACTAATAATCAAGTATATAAAAACACACTCCGTCATATTTATGCTTCAGATCAAATTGTACGTAGATCAAAATCATTAAACTTGACAAGCCAGTCATGTAACAAATCTATTTACATTTCATCAGATTTAGGTGAAACCCTTAATAATAAAAATACTTTAGAAATTAATGAAAATAATAAAAACTATAAAATTAAAAATTTTTTTATAAAAAAGGAACTGCCAAATAATACAATTGTGTACACTTCTAGCTTCAATAATACACTCAATGAATCTAAATCAAACCACATAACCATAAAATCATGAATATCTTTCTGATTATATTTAATTTCTTGATAGATATACTTTTAGTTGTATTGCCATTATTTTTAATAGTTGCATATACAACATATTCAGAAAGAAAAATTATTGGCTTTATGCAGTCTAGAATGGGCCCAACAAGAGTTGGTCCCTATGGTATTTTACAACCAATAGCAGATGTAATTAAATTATTAAGTAAAGAAATCATTATTCCATCAAATGCAAGCAAGGGTTTATTTTTAACAGCGCCAATGATTATGTTAGTACCATCGTTATTGGTGTGGTCGGTTATACCGTTATCTGAATATTTTGTTATTGCCAATATTAATGCAGGATTGCTTTTTATCTTAGCATTAACCTCATTAAGTGTTTATGGTGTAATTTTAGCAGGATGGTCCTCTAATTCTAAATATGCGTTTTTAGGTTCTATGAGATCTGCAGCTCAAATAATAGCTTATGAGATTGCAATGGGTTTTGCTTTAGTTGGCGTACTTATGGCTGCTGGTAGTCTTAATCTTCAGGAAATTATCATCTCTCAAAGAGGAGGAGTTATTAATTGGTATTGGCTTCCATTATTCCCACTTTTTATTATTTATTTAATATCTGGAATAGCAGAAACAAACAGGGCTCCATTTGATGTCTCCGAGGGAGAATCTGAAATTGTTGCTGGTTTTCATGTTGAATATTCAGGTATTACTTTTGCTATGTTTTTTTTAGCAGAATATATGAATCTTATTCTCATAAGCGTATTAGTAAGTATAATGTTTTTTGGTGGTTGGTTATCACCATTTGAATCAACTTTTTTAGAATATTATTTTATTTGGGTACCCGATTTTATTTGGTTATCCATCAAAACATTATTTTTTATTTTTTTATTTTTATGGTTAAGAGCTACCTTACCTAGATATAGGTATGATCAGATAATGAGGTTAGGGTGGAAAGTATTCTTACCAATTACTTTGGTATGGATTTTTTTAGAAGGCTTTATGATATATTACAAAATTCAACCATGGTTTTCAGGATGATAAATAAAATTTTAACAATATTTAAAAACCTTTTTCTTTTGGAAATACTAAAAGGATTATCAATAACAGGTAAAAAACTTTTTAAAAAACCTATCACAGTGCAATATCCAGATGAAAAAACACCTCAATCAGCTCGGTTTAGAGGATTGCATGCATTAAGGCGTTATCCAAATGGCGAAGAGAGGTGTATAGGGTGTAAGTTATGTGAAGCTGTTTGCCCAGCTTTAGCAATATCAATAGATACAGAAATGAGAGCTGACGGAACAAGAAGAACTACAAAATATGACATTGATCTATTTAAGTGTGTTTATTGTGGGTTTTGCGAGGAAGCATGCCCTGTAGACGCCATAGTTGAAACTAAAATTTTTGAATTCCATTTTGAAAATAGAAATGAAAAAGTTGTTCATAAAATTGATCTTTTAAAAATTGGTGATCTTTATGAACAAGAAGAGCTTAAGGATAGAAGGAATTTAGGGTAAAAAATGAATACAGAGCTCATAATATTCTATTTATTTTCTATTTTTTTAATTATTTCTTCACTACATGTAATTATAAGTAATAATCCGATTAAATCTGCCATACATCTAGTTTTCTCCTTTTTCTTCTCAGCTGTACTATGGTTGTTATTAGGTGCCGAATTTTTATCTGTCATCCTTATATTGGTATATGTTGGAGCTGTTATGGTTTTATTTCTTTTTGTTGTAATGATGCTCGATATAAATGTATCAGAAACTACGGGTAGGTTTGTTAAATATTTAAATCAAGGTGTATTTGTTTTTATAGTTATGACTGCTTTACTTATATTATTTTTTCAAAATCAATTTGAAGATACAAATAAAAATATTCTTACAGAAATAAATATAATAAGTGATAGCAACACTAAAAATCTTGGGTATGTCTTATATACAGAATATATATTAGCATTTGAAATAGCTGCTGTTATTTTATTATTAGGTATTATTTCTGCAATAACCTTAACGCATAGAAAAAAATCAGGTAATAAACTTCAAGACGCTAGCGAGCAGGTTAATGTTAAAAAGAAAGATAGACTGTTAATAGTAAAAGATGAGGACTTAAAATGATACCTATGTCACATTATTTATTTCTTAGCTCAATACTTTTTAGTATTTCTTTGGCAGGTATTTTTCTAAATAGAAAAAATATATTAATTATGCTTATGTCTTTAGAATTAATGTTTCTATCTATAAACTTTAATTTTATAATTTTTGGTAATTACCTCAATGACTTAACAGGACAAATATTTGTTTTTTTTATTTTAACTGTAATCGCAGCAGAATCTGCCATTGGACTAGCTATAATTGTTGTTCTTTATAGAAATAAAAATAGTATTAATGTAGACGATATAGGAAATTTAAAAGGATGATGTATTTTTTAATTACCATAATTATTTTATCTCCTCTTCTTGGATCATTAATTCTTTTATTCAAGAATGATAAAAGTAATCTAAGTACTGCAATAATTGGAAATATTTCAATTGGAGTTTCAATGATCTTGTCTTTATTTTTATTAATATCTTATTTATTTACCCCTACAATAATTGAAAACTTTACTCTTTTTAAATGGTTTTCTTCTAATAAATTTACATTTGAATTTGGGTTATTTGTAGATAGTCTGTCTGTCATAATGTCATTTATAGTTACCTTTATTTCTTTTTTTATTCATATTTATTCTATTGGTTATATGGAAAAGGAAGTAGGTTTTAATAGATTTTTTATTTATACTAATTTTTTCACTTTTTCTATGTTATTGATTGTCTTCTCAAATAACTTCCTCCAATTATTTATTGGGTGGGAGCTTGTTGGACTTTCTTCTTATTTACTTATTGGATTTTGGTATGAAAAAATTAGCGCGGTTAATGCTAATCTAAAAGCATTTATTGTAAATAGAGTTGGTGATATAGGGTTACTGTTGGGAGTAATTCTTATCTTTATATCGACTAAAAGTTTGGATTATAATAATCTTTTTTTATCTCTCCCATCATTAAGTGAAAAAAATATAATTATTTTTAATTATTCTTTTGAAATAATACCATTAATTAGCATTTTACTTTTTATTGGTGCCTCAGCAAAATCAGCACAAATACCACTCCATTTTTGGTTACCTGACTCTATGGAAGGGCCAACACCTATTTCAGCATTAATACATGCAGCAACAATGGTTACCGCAGGCATATTTATGATTGCTAGATTGTCACCGCTATATGATGAATCAAAATATGTTTTAGATTTAATCTTAATTATTGGTGTATCAACAGCTTTTTTTATGGGTCTTGTTGCTTTAGTTCAAAATGATATTAAAAGAATCATAGCCTATTCGACCATATCACAACTAGGGTATATGACAGTTGCTCTTGGAGCATCTTATTATTCTTTTGCGATATATCATTTACTAACACACGCTTTCTTTAAAGCGCTATTATTCTTATGCGCAGGATCAATTATTTTAAAGTGTCATCACGAGCAAGATATTACAAAAATGGGTGGATTAAGAAAAGTTATGCCTTATACATTTTTTACTTTTGTAATAGCAGGAATATCTTTAATGGGAGTCCCGTTTACATCTGGTTTTTATTCAAAAGATTTAATTATTGATATATTCAAAAATAATGGAAATAACTTTATTTATTATCTCTTAATTGCAGGAATATTTATTACAACCTTATATACATCTAAAATATTTTTTAAGGTATTTTTTGGTAAAAATAAACTTAAAATTGAAGAGAGTGTAGAACTAGAACATAAAGATGTTATTCTTATGCCTTTAATTGCATTAGCAATACCAAGTATGTTTATAGGATTAGCATTATTTGATTCGATGCTTTTTAATAATTACTTTGCTAACTCAATAAGTGATTTTAATAGAATAAATAATTTTTATAATAACTATATTCTAAATGCTTTCAGTTTTACAATACATGCCTTTACAAGCTTAAGCTTCTTTATGCTTGTCATAGGAATAATAATATCTTATCTAGTTTACTACAAGGAAATAGATTTAATGAAAATATTAGGGAATAAATTAGGTTTCATAAAAAATATTCTTGAAAATGAATATGGGTTTATTAGCTTATCCAACAACTATATTCCATTATATTTTAAAAAAATCGCAAATATTTTATGGGTGAAATCTGATATTAATATTATAGATAATTTTGTTGTAAATGGCATTGCGCATCGAGTGAAAAAAATATCAACAAAAATACGATTAATTCAAACGGGTTATATATATCACTATGCCTTTACCATGATAATTGGTTTAATGTTATTTTTATTAGTTTTTTTTAATTTTTAATTATGTTTATAAATTATTTTCCAATTTTAAGTATATTAATATGGACACCAATAATAGGTAGTTTATTACTTTTACTTATTCAAGAAAAAAATCTTCCTCTAATTAAAATTATAGGATTCTTTTTTTCGTCTATTACTTTGATATTTTCAATAATAATTTTATATAATTTCAACACACATAGCTCCTCATTACAATTTGTTGAAAAAACAGAATGGATAACTAACTTAAATATTTATTATCATTTAGCTGTTGATGGATTTTCTGTGCTTTTTATTCTTCTTACTACAGTTATTACCTCTATTATCATGCTGTTTAATTTTTCAGAAGAACGAAACCAGAATAATAAATTTATATCATTCTTTTTATTACTTGAAGGATTACTTCTTGGAGTCTTTTGTTCATTCGATAGTATATTATTTTATATTTTTTTTGAATCAATGCTTATACCTCTTTTTTTAATAATAGGTATTTGGGGTGGGTCAAATAGAATTTACGCAACTTTAAAGTTTTTTATTTATACATTTTTTGGCTCAGTCTTAATGTTAGTGTCATTGATATATCTCTCATTTAAAGCTAACAGTTTCTATATTCTAGATTACTATCATTTATTATTAGATCTTGATACTCAAATATATTTATTTTTAGCTTTTTTAATTGCTTTTGGCATAAAGATTCCAATGTGGCCTGTTCATACGTGGTTACCTGATGCACATGTTGAAGCACCATCATCTGGGTCTGTTATTTTAGCTGCGGTTCTATTAAAAGTTGGAGGTTATGGAATGATACGTTTTTTATTGCCAATAACACCTGACGCTGGCATATATTTAAATAATATTCTTATCACATTATCATTAATAGCAATTGTTTATATTAGTTTGGTTGCCCTAGCCCAAAAAGATATGAAGAAACTTATTGCTTATTCTTCAATCGCTCATATGGGGTTTGTTACACTTGGTATCTTTTTAGTCTTCAATACTTTAAACCAAAACCTAGGGGTAGATAAAGATATTGTTTTGATAGGGCTTCAAGGAGCAATTATGCAAATGATTTCTCATGGCTTAATATCTGCAGGGCTTTTTATTTGTATTGGAATTATTTACACAAGAACTAAATCAAGAATAATAGATGAGCAATCAGGCATTGCTCAAGTCATGCCATTATTTTCAGCACTAATGATGTTTTTTTTATTAGCAAATTCTGGATTACCAGGAACATCTGGTTTTGTGGGAGAGTTTATGGTGTTAATATCAAGCATTGAAATTAATCCATTTTATGCGATTTTAGCATCTACCACATTAGTTCTTGCCGCATCTTATTCTCTATGGCTGGGGAAAAGAGTGCTATTTGGACCAACTATTAATAACAATATTATAAACATGAAGAGTTTAAGAACAGATGAGTTTTGGTCTTTATTTATATTGGTAATATTAATTTTATTGATTGGAATTAAACCTAATTTAATTTTAGATATAAGCCATGAAGCCTCATATAATATAATTAACTCACTGGTTACAAAGCTTTAATAATGATTAATGTTCTCTATATAATACCTGAAATCATCATAATGATAGCTCTATCATTTGTGATTATTTTTGATCCTTTTTTCTCAAAAAATTATAAAAAAATTTCTTATTATTTTATTCAATTATCTTTGTTGTTATGCTCTTATTACATTATTGATAATTTTAATTTTTTTAATAATATATCAAATCTTTACAATACATCTGTATTCTCTAATATTTTTAAATTATTTATTATTTTAAGTATGATTCTCATATTGCATTATACTTATATATTTTTACGATATTTTAAAAAATATAAATCAGAATATTTCATGATTGTGCTTTTTTCTCTTTTAGGTATGATGATTATGATTTCATCAGAACATCTTTTATTGCTTTATTTAGGTATTGAATTATTATCTTTATCATTATATTCCCTTATAGCTTTTAATAAGGACTCTATTTTTTCTTCTGAAGCAGCAATTAAATATTATATTTTAGGAGCTATTGCTTCAGGATTTTTATTGTTTGGTATTTCTTTAATATATGGATTAACAGGGAGTCTTTATTATATAGAAATATCAAATCAAATTAGTTCATTAAATTTCTCTTCTAATGAATATATTTTGCATGCTGTTGGTTTAATTTTTGCTTTAACTTTTATCTTGATAAGTTTGGCATTTAAGTTTGGCGCAGCACCATTTCATATGTGGATTCCAGATGTTTATCATGGCTCATTAATAACTACAACTTTATTACTTAGCACAGTTCCTAAAATAGCTATTTTTATAATTATTATAAAAATAATTAATTCTATTTTTTCTAATTTATATATTTTTTGGTCTGATATATTATTTATACTCTCAATTTTATCTATTGTTATTGGCAATATTGTTGCGATTGTTCAAGTTAATATAAAAAGAATGCTTGCATATTCCACTATTGCGAACATAGGTTTTATATTATTAGGAATTTTTACCGGATCAATAGAAGGATATAAAGCAGCTATGTTTTATACTGTCACCTATGTATTATTTACAATTGCAGCTTTTGGATTATTATCAGAATTAAAAAATAAAGAATTACCTATCGAAGAAATTAATGATTTAAGTGGATTGAATAAACAACACCCAATTTTAGCTTTTATGTTTATGTTGTTAATGTTGTCTTTTATTGGCATACCTCCTTTATTAGGTTTTCATGCAAAACTTTTTATAATTCAATCATTAATTCTTACAAATCATATTTTTTTAGGTATATTTGCTGTATTGATGACTGTCATAGGATCCTATTATTATTTAAAAGTTATTAAAGTTATGTATTTTGATAATTCAGAGAATCAACTAAGCTCTATATCAACTCCTTATGTTACTTGTTTATATGTATTCTTTCTTATGCTTTTAGGTTTGTTTCCTGATATCTTAGGTCAAATAAGTCATTACTCGCTCTCGAATCTTTAAGGGCTTGAAAATTAACTAGAGAGGCTATAGACTCCTTTATACAGTGCGGGGTGGAGCAGTCTGGTAGCTCGTTGGGCTCATAACCCAAAGGTCGTAGGTTCGAATCCTGCCCCCGCTACAGAAATCTACAACAATAAATGTATAAATTTTTACCTATATATAAAAAACACTCATTTTTTTTCTATTTATATTAAATAAAGTATTATACAATATGCATACTGGCCCCATTAGGGGCTATTTTATTGGTTGAATGATAAATGAATGAAATAGAGGAAAAATTAATGTTATCCATTAATGAAATGATAAGCGACAAAAATATAAGAGTTTTAAATATCAACATTAATAAAATAAATAAAAGCTCACAAATTAAGATTATTATTGATTCAGATGATGGAGTAAGTGTAGAAGATTGTGCGTTTGTCTCAAAAATAAGCAATAATTTAATAGAGTTAGAGAATGATTTACAAACAACATATACGTTAGAAGTATCATCGCCAGGAATTAACAGAGAACTTTATAATGTATCAGATTTTCATGCATTTAAAGGATTTAAGGTTAAAATAAAATTAAAAAGAATTTTAAATAAACATAAAAATATTTTAGGGACTATAGAAAGTGTTAATGGAGAATACATTTTGATAAACAACAAAGAAGAAAAAATTAAAATTAATTTTAATGATATAAAAAAGGCAAATTTACAAAAAGACATAGAGATTAAGAGAAAATGAACAAAGAAATACTTTTAGTTATTGAAACAGTATCAAACGAAAAGAATGTTAGTAAAGATGTTATTGTTGATGCTGTAGAGCATGCGTTAGCAGGAGCTGTTAAAAAAAAATTTAGACTTCATCAAAAAAAAGATATTGAAGCTAGAGTTGCTATAGATCTTGAAACTGGAAATTATACAACATATCGAAGATGGTTAGTGGTAGATGAAATCGAAGATGAATTAGATGATCAACAGATGATTTTAAGTGATGCGGTTTTAAAAAATAAAGACCTTAAAATAGGAGATTTTTTTGAAGAAGAGATAGAATCGATAAAATTTGGTAGAATTTTAGCACAAGCAGCTAAAAATGTAATAGTTCAGAAAGTTCGAGATGCAGAAAGAAGTAGAATTGTAGAGTTATATTTACCAAAAATTGGACAATTAATCTTTGGGATTGTCAAAAGAGTAGAGAAAGGAAATGTTTATATTGATTTAGGGATGCCTGATAAACAAGGGTCCATGGAAGAAGCAATAATTTTAAAAGAAAATCTAATTCCAAGAGAAGCTATAAGACCAGGAGATAGATTGAGAGGTTTTTTGAGCGATGTACAATCAGAAACAAGAGGACCTCAATTATATATTACAAGAAAAGCTCCAGAATTTTTAGTTGAATTATTTAAATTAGAAGTACCTGAGGTTGGACAAGGTTTAATTGAAATACTTGGTGCCGCAAGAGATCCAGGATTAAGAGCTAAAATTTCTGTTAAATCAAATGATCCAAAACTTGATGCCATAGGGGCATGTGTAGGAATGCGTGGATCAAGAGTACAATCTGTATCAAATGAGCTTGGAGGCGAAAGAATAGATATAATTATGTGGGATGAAGATCCTGCTAAATTTGTAATTAATGCTATGTCCCCAGCGGAAGTATTATCAATCGTAGTTGATGAAGAAAAGAAAGTTATGGATATTGCTGTATCTGAGGATCAATTATCCCAAGCAATTGGAAGAGGCGGACAAAACGTTAGACTTGCAAGCGAGTTAACTGGATGGGAATTAAATGTTATGAGCAAAGAAGAAGCTGAGAATAAATTAACAGAAGAAAACCAAAAACTCAGCACTTTATTTATGGAAGAATTAAATGTAGATCAGGACGTTGCTGATGTGTTAGCAAAAGAAGGATTTTCATCTATAAATGAAATAGCATATTGTGCTTTAGAAGAATTTAATTCTATAGAAGATTTTGATGCTGATATAATAAATGAACTCAGAAAAAGGGCATTAGATAAATTAGAACTTAAAAAAGGTCAGTTAGGTAAAGATAATTTATTATCAAATATTAAAGAATTATCCGACGAAGATATTATAAAACTTAATAATCATAATATTAACAGTATTGACGATGTAGCGGATTTATCTGTAGCTGAACTCTTAGACGTGGTAGAATTATCTGAAGATATTGCAGGCAAGATAATCATGGAAGCAAGAGAAAGATGGGTTAATCA
>MDTC01038815.1_pt1 | contig 15931 bp, 12 predicted proteins | sample 811181 | NCBI WGS metagenome assembly MDTC01 (sample SAMN05326644, study PRJNA326480) | marine metagenome | isolation source: seawater | place: Pacific Ocean: North | collected 2011
AAGTAGTCAACATCAGATAATTTAATATTACAAGACTCAAGACAATGTTTTATAGAATGTTTTGGAAAACCTGCATGGTGTTTTATTCTAGTAAATCTCTCCTCTTCAACAGCTGTTATAAGTTTGCCATCCTTTATTATGCACGCAGAAGAATCGGCGTGATAAGCATTTATTCCAATAATGTACATTAAGTCCTTTTATTTATAGTTAAATTAATACTAACTTTGAATTTAAGTTTTACAATAGGTAAAGAGTAATTTTTTATAATTTATAGATTAATGTTTCTTAATTATGTTTTTAAGCATTTTTTTAATCAAAGCTGTATTTCTTTCAAATAAAAACCAAAAAATATATACAACAAAAATTATCATGATTGCAACTATAAAAAATAATAATAAATTAAAAATATTTGGATCTAATTTATTGCTACCTATAAAACTTGATAATAATAAAACTATTGGGAAATGAAAAAGATATAAAGAATATGAAATATCTGAAAGTTTCTTAAAAAATTTATTAATAAATATCTTAGATTTTAGTTTTAAAAATATTAAAACAAAATAGCTAAAAGATATAATAATAAATAATTCTTCAATAAATTTATTTAGATTTAAAAACTTAAATTTAAAAACCGATATAGTTAAAACTAAAACTATTAGACTTAATAAAAAATTGATTTTTATATATCTAATTTGCAAATTTCTTAAAACATATATCAGAGATCCAAACAACCAAATTAAAAAATAAAGTATTATTTGAATTGGCAAAAATTCAATAATTAAAATGAATAAAATTAAGAAGATAAATCTATGAGGTAATTTATTTAAATTTTCTATTTTATTTAAAAAAATTAATATTACTGGGAATAAAATATAATACCAAAATTCGTAAGACAAACTCCAAAGCGGTGCATTTATAGAAAATGTTTCGACTAAGATTTCCTGAAGAAAAAAGATATTACCTAAAATCAAATATATTGATATTTCTGCGTCATTAATAGAAGGACCAGAATTAATAATGTATCTTAAATCACCATCAATAATTCCTTCTGAATAACTTTTTAAATACATAAATACAAATATAGAAAAAATAATAGATGGCACTAATACGACCCATAATCTCATTATTCTACTATAAATATATTCAGCTAACGAAAAATTTATTGGTCTATTAAATATTAAGTTTGTAATTACAAAACCTGATATCACAAAAAAAAATAAAACTGCAACATGCCCCAATGAAGTAAAAAAATAAAAAACATCTATAAATATGTTAGAATCAATTTCATCATAGTTTTTAAAAAAAACATTTCTCAAATGACCCAAAAATACTAACAAAGCTGCTAGACCTCTAATGGAGTCTATAAGATGATAATAATTTTTATTGTAAGGTTCTTTTTTCATTATTAAGTAATATATTCGTTATACAATTTAAAATATCTTTTATATATATGAAAAAATTTAAAAAAATTGTTTTTGCCACTTTTGGAAAATGGAATGAAATTTTTTTAGTTACATTATTTCAAATAATCTCTGTACCTATAATACTAAGTAAATGGTCGGCTGAATTACTTGCTGTATGGGTTTTATTGCAAACCATTATGATGTTAATAAATTTACCGTTTACCTCATTTAGTATTTTCATATATAATGAAAATTTAAAGCTTGGATTTAAAAAAAAAAAACATATTTTAAGAAATATTTCGTCTTCAATTCCATTTTTGCTAATATCTTTGATAATTATTTTTTTTTTAATAGTGTTTATAAATTTTCATTTTGATTATGAAAAAATTTTAAAAATTCCAAGTGATAATATTCAGGATTTTCAAAATTTTATTCTATATTTTACAATAATAACTTTTTTAACTACTAGTTTAAATGAATTTTTAGTAAACTATCTTAATATATACGGTCATTATGTCTATATATCTTGGATTAGAGGGTTAAGACATTTTATAATAAGTTTTTTTCCCCTAGTTGCTATTTTATTTGGTTATGAATTTTTTGAAGCAGGACTATGTTTAATTTTATCAAACATTTTTTCTTTTTTTATATTTTTTTCATTAATTTATAATCGTCTTGGATATGAAAAATTCAAATTAGTAAAGATAGACTTTAAATTAGGAATTGAAAATTACATAAGATCATTTTTACTAATGATTAAACATTTCATAGAAGGATTTAATGCTACGTATATACGATTTTTAATTATTGGAATGTTTAGCCTTAGCGCATTATCACTATTCTTTACTTTAAGAGCCTTGTCAGGGTTAGTAAGACAGATTGTTTTTAGTGTAATTGAGCCACTTACTGTTGAAATGATGAGTGAAATTAATAAAAAAAATAACAAAAATTACAATAAGTATTTTACAATTTATTATTTTTACATAATAATTTTAATATTTCCTTGCTGTATAGCTCTACAATATTTTGCTCCATTGTTTTTTGAAATATGGACTTTAAAAGAGTTAAGTTTTGATGCAAATATATTTATGATACTAGTTGTAAGTTCACTAGTTATATCATTAAATATTCCTTTTAAGATAATTATTGATAGTTTTAATTTAAATTTAATTAATTTGTTTATTTTAATATTATCAATATTATCCCTTTCAATTTCAGTATTATATTTCAAAGAAAGTTATGGTATTTTAGGTTTGTGCTTTTCTATCTTAATTTATGAACTTGTATATTTATTTTTAATAATTTTTTTTGCGCATTACCAATATAAAAAGCTTAATTTAAACTGGCCAAAAATTAATTTAATTTTTGGTTCATTAGCACTCATACTTTTTTGTTTGTACAGCTTATTTTTGACAGAAATTATTATAATAAATAATATGGATATATATAAATATCTAATCATGGTGAGTTATTTTTGTTTAATTATTTTATTTTTTAAATTTACTAAAATTAAAAAAATATTAAAAAATTTAAGAATTAGATGAATAAAATTAAAGAAAAAAAATTTATAATTAACTCATATTTTTTTATATTTATTTATATAATCTTAGAGGGTGGTATCAGGAAGTGGTTTTTTCCCACATTTAATATCGAAATAATAGTTATTAGAGATATATTTGTCATTTTATTAATTTTATACGGCTTTTCTAAAAGAATTTTTTTTATTAATTCAAGCATAGAAAGTATTTCAATTTTTTGGACATTTTTGATTATTTTTTGGTCAATATTACAAATTATAATTAAAAATACTCAGTTAGGTATAATAATTGTGGGTTATAGAAATTGGATATTGTACTTATGGATTGCCATTCTATTTTACAGGTCCATTGATAACTATAGTGAAATTGAAAGATTCTTATTTAAAATATCTTTAATTTTAATTCCAATGAGTTTCATCGTAATTTTGCAACATTTTTTACCAATTGATCATTTCATTAATCAGTACACACAGGATACTATACAGCTCTCTAACAAAAGAGAGGTGTCACAGGTAATTCCAGGTATAGTTAGAACAACGGGCACATTTACAAATCCTACTGGATATGGAGTTTTTACAATTTTTATAACACCAATTATTTTATCTATTCTAGATTTTAATACATATAAAAATAGATATTTTAAGTTAAAATTTTTTATAATCATCTCATTTGTTATTTGCATTGTTGTTAGTGGATCAAGAACAGTTATATTTTCAACTTTATTTCTTTCTTTAATGTATTATTTAATATTAATATGTTTTAAAAAATTCAAAAAAGTTTTTTTATTTTCAATTATTTTTTTAATTTTTTATCTTTTATCGATAATTTTTTTAGATCGGGCTATTGATGCCATAATTCAAAGAATAGATACGGCATCGGTAAATGAAAAATTGTCAGTAAGAATGTACGAATTAATTTTTGGAAATATTTGGCAACAAAGGGATTTTGATTTTTTAGGAATAGGATTTGGCTATGGAAGTAATTTATCTAAGATTTTTGTAAGAGAAGGATTTATACTTGGCGAATATGAAACAGATAGAATTATTGGTGAAGGAGGGTTAATTGGGTTTTTATTTATTTTTTTTAAATTAATGATCTCTTACTATCTTTTAAGAAAATCGTTACAAATTTCTTTAAAAAAAGACAACTATTTACCAATAATATTTAGCTTGGCATTTATCAGTATTATACTTATACAATTAGTTACAGGTCAAAATACTGTACATGCATTCTCATTCTTATGTTTTGGTTTGTCGCTAGCTTTAGTTAAAATTTATGACAATCAAAAAAATTATTAAATTTTAAAAAATAAATTATTTTAAATTTTACTCATTATTTTACTACGATAACTTTCCCAATTATTTTTTTTACTTGTTTTTATTGCATTATTACCTAAATATTTCACTTTTTTTGGATTATTAATTAAAAACGAAATTTTTTTAGCTATTTGAATGTGGTCATTTACATTAACTAAGATTGAATTTTGTTTATTTCCAAATTCTAACAAACCAGAATTATAAGTAGAGATAACAACCATTCCTCTGGACATAGCTTCACAGATAGAGAGAGATAAACCCTCATATAAAGTAGGAAACAAAAAAATATCTTTTTTTTCCATTTCTTTAAGCACTTCAATATTTGTTAGATATTTTTTAAATATAGTATTAGGAAGTTTTTTTTTTAGCCAGCTTTCAAGAGGTCCAGATCCAATAATTGTAAGATTGAACTTTCCATTTTCTATTTTTGATAAAAATTCAATTGTTTTGAATAAACATAGTAAACCTTTATTAGGTAAAAGATTACCAACAAACAATATTTCAATTTTTCTTTTTTTATTAAACCAATTATTTTTATGTATTGTTTTAGGAAAACCATACGGAATAACTATTATTTTTTTATTTTTAAATTTAGAGCTTAAAATTGTTTTTTTAACAAATTGTGAAGGAACAATTATAATATCAGCATATTTTACTTCTAAATCTAATTTATTAAATAATTTATCATTTAATTTTTCATTATAAGAAAATTTATTTAATAATTGATCATTATTATAAGATTTCAGTTCACTTGATAATATTTTTTGTCTTTCTTGCCAATAAGGTGTGGGTAATTCGTAAATACATTTAATGTTATATTTTTTTGCAACTTTAAAAGAATTATAAGCTCCTTTTTCATACGCATATACTGATGAGATGTAATTATAATTTTTTTTGATTTCATTAGCAGCTAATAAATCAATATCATTACATAAATCTATTTCATATTTATTGATTAATGATAGGTATTTTTTTGATTGATTTTTTTTTAAATATTTAAGAATTCTTAATCTTATCAATCTATATATTTCTAAAAAAAAATTACTTGTAATAATTTTTTTGTTATCTATTTCATTAAAACTTCTTTTACTTAGTTTATTTTTTACTTTTTTTGGAAAAATATTTAGTGGAAATTCTTCAATATTAACATTTAAAGCAGTTACAAACTTAAATATTTTCTTTTTTTTATTTAATCCCATTAATAAATTTCTGCTATTTTGGTTTCCATTTGAATGTGAAATTAATATACCTTTGATCATTTATATAATTTAAAGTACGAATTTTAATTTTGATAAATTAAATTTTTCATTAAAACACTTTTTTGCATTTATAGACAAGCTGGAATATTCATTTATATTCATTCTATCTAATATAAGTAATTTTCTACTGAAACTATCAATATTGTCATTTGAAATTAGTCCACATTTATAATTCAAAATATCTTTATAAATATTTACTTTATTTGAAGTTATAACTGGTTTAGCCATACTTAAACTCTCCACTAAAGCAATTCCAAAGTTTTCACCATGTGACGGAAGTAACATGGCTTTAGACAGAGAAATCAAAACCCATTTTAAATTTCCATATAATGGGTCAAAAAAATAAATTTTTGAGGTCAAATTATAACTTTTTACAAGATTTATTAATTTATTCTTATAAATTTTGTTTGGAGCTGGTCCGACAATTATAACTAAACTATCTAATTTATTTTTTAATTTTTTTACAGCCTCAATTATTATGTCACATCCTTTTTTTTCATCAATTCTACCAAGAAAAAGAAAAAAATTTTTATTTTTCAAAAATTTAAATTTTTTATAAAATTTTGAAATAACTTTTTGTTTATCAAATTTTTTTTGAGGATATATTCCATACTCTGTAACTTTTTTTTTAATCCTTTTTGTATTTACAAAAGTTTTGTTTAAATTTAATTTTTCACCTAATGTTGTTAAAAGTATACTTCTCGAATTCTCAAGATTTCTATGCTCAACAAATAACCAATAAAGAATTTTTTTAATTTTTTTTTTTATATCCAGAGCAAAATATGGATCAAGTTGACCATGTGTATAAACATAATATTTTTTTTTGATTAATAATCTAGCTGCTAGCGTTGGAAATTGCCATAATCCATGAACGACAAAATATTCATATTTATTTCTATTTTTAATTAACCAGAAAAAAAAATCCAAACTAAATCTATAATTATTTCCAATATATTTTTTGAAGTTAACAATTCTAATTTTTTTTTTTAATTCTTTTAGATTAAATTTATTTTTATCAATTGTGACTATATCTACATAGTACCCTCTTTTAACTAAATGTATGGCAGTATTAATTACCCCTTTAGATGGACCACCAAAACTTGGGTCTAATGTAGTTGTAATTTTTAATATTTTTTTTTTCACTATTTTAAAAAATCATTTAATTTTGAAATTGATTTTTTTGAGTTAATTCCAACAATTATTCTATAATTTTTTTTATCTTGAAAGATTTCTTTAAAATAATCAATAGGGAAATTAGTTTTTTTATTAATATTATTTTGAGATTTGAATAATCTATTTATATAAACGTTATCAAGTTTATTAATAATTTTTTTTTTATTGTTAACAAAGAAATCAAATGAAACTTGAGTTATTACTTCTGGAAATTCATTGATAATTAAATTAAAACATTTTTCTTCAGGAGAAGAAACTCCTAGTTTAATTTTTTTTAAAGATAATGACTCAGTTAATTTTTTTAGCAAATCTCTGTTGATTATTTCATCTGGAGGACTGTGAAGGTAAAGCGTTTTAATATTACAAGATTTAAGATCATTAAAATAGGATCTAATATTTTTCATTATATTATCAATATTCCAAAAAGAATAATTAAATCTAATTTGTTTATTTGTTTTACAATATTTAAACGATCGAATAAAACTGTTTAAATCATTAAATCTATAAATCCTTTTTAATATTTCTTTTGGTGTTGGAGCTACAAGATCACCAAACTTTGTATCAACATTTAATTTTTTTAATTTAGATAATGAGTTTAATATGTGATGTGAATATCCAGATCCATAATTTGGAGCTGTATCAAAATTTATGATTCCCAAGTTAATTAGTTCATTGCCTAATATTTTTGATTTTTTAAAACCGATTCTTGAGCCCCATCCTGATGTACCAATAATGATTTGTGATAATTTCATTACTAATGGTATCTAAACTGTAAAGCTAATCTTGATTTATTAACAGGTATTTTTGCTCTGTGAAAACATGATGTATCCTCAATAAATCCAAAACCTGCTTTTCCTTTAATAGTTACAAATTTTTTTTTATTATAAAATTTATAAAGAGATTTTTCATCCTTTTTTGCTGATCCAATTAAATGTTTTAAAAAACTTTTTTTATTATGCGACTCTTTTATTAATTCATGAGCACCAGAATCTTTATCACAATCTGTAATGTAAAAAAAAACATACACAAAGTTAAGATTATGAACATCATAATGAAATGTAACTGTTTGGCCATTAATCTCTCTCCATTCATCATCACACTTACAAACGGGACTCCATTGAATTTTAACATCTATTTTATTAACTCTACCTAAATAATTATTTGCAATTTTGAGCAAATTTTGATCTTTTGAAATTTTATTGACATATTTATGTAGTTTTTTACTTTTTAGATTTAATAGAGTGTATGGTTTTAATGATTTTTTATTATATCTATTGATCTGATTAAAATTTTTGAAAGACTTATTATCTAAACAAGTTTTTAATTTTGCTTTTTTTGACAGCCTTATAATCTCTTTAAGAATATTTTTTTTTAATTTCAAGCCTGCAAAATAACCATTTAAATTAAGATTTTTGTCTATATTAATCAAATTATCTTTAAAATCTACATATTGCTCTTGATTATTAATTTTTTTAACTTTGATACTTTTGAATTTGTTAAATTTTTTGTAAGTTTTTCTGATTAGTTTAAATCTACCAAAAATATAAAGTAAAAAGTTGAAAGAAAAATATCTCTTAATTTTTTTTAAGTTCATTTTATTTCAAAACCAGTGACAGATGACATTTTTTTGCAAATATTTTTATATTTATCTATATTTTTTATTGCATTTTTTAATTCAATAACTTTACTATCTACAAGAAATCTATACCAAAATCCTTGTAAAAAATGAAATATAAGACCTTTCTTTCCATCAAGAAAACCTAATAACAAAAAATATCTGTATATAAAATAGAACATAGATCTTAATCCAAGAGGCAGTCTATTATAAAATTTTTCTTTAAGAACTCTTTTTATAAAAACATTAAAAGGTGTGTTTTTTTTATTTAGATAATCATTTTTTTTGTATTCATATAAAATAACATCGATTGCTTCTCTAGTTGCATATATGTCGTGTTTTTTTATAAAAAAACTTAAATTATTTAGATTATGATCACAAAAATTATTATAAAATGTTGTAGTTTTTCCTTTTTTTATAACAATGTGTTCATCCATCCATCTGTCTTCAATTTTTCCATGTCCATTTCTCCATAGCCTTAAAAGTGGTAATGGGTACCTTCCTCCATATTTAATCCACTTATTCATAAAGATTTGTTTTCTTTTAAAGTTTACACCATAGATATCGTTATTTAACTTTGGTAGTTTTTTTGAGATTTCACATATTAATTTTTCTTCAAGATATTCATCTGCATCCAGTCTTAGAATCCACTTAGATTTTGTTTTAATTTTTTTTAATGCCCATGAAAATTGATTAGAGTAATTTTTCCATTTATTTTGCAAAACTTTTGCCTTTAAAGATTTTGCTATTTTTACTGTTTTATCTGTAGAAAAAGAGTCAACTATATAAATTTCATCTGAATATTTCTTTGTATTTTTAATACATCTTTCAATATGAATTTCTTCATTATATGTAACAATGATTACTGCAATTGATAAACGTTTTTTTTCTAAATTAGTCAATTAATTATAAGAGTTATCTTTTATTTTTTTAAATTTAAACTTTTAATTCTAACTTTAAATTTAATCTCCTTTATATTTTATTAAAGCATAAAAAGTTTTAAATATAATGTATAAATCTAACCATATAGTCCAATTATTTAAATACCATAAATCAAATTCCATTCTACGTTTCATTATATTTGGATCTGGTGTTGCACCTCGTAATCCATTAACTTGAGCCCAGCCTGTTAAACCTGGATTACATTTGTGTCTTTTCAAAAAGTTAAAAAATAGGTTTGAGTAATGAATATCATGTTCAACCATATGTGGCCGAGGACCTACTATAGACATATCACCATTCAAAACATTCAAGAATTGTGGCAATTCATCTATGCTATACCTTCTAATTAATTTTCCAATTTTTAATAATCTTTGATCGTCTTTAGTCACTTGTTTTGTTTTATCAAAACTAATTTTTTTTAGAGATCTTAATTTATAAATTCTAAATCTTCTTCCATCCCATCCTGTTCTATTTTGTGTAAATAAAACAGGAAAACCATCCTCCAAATAAATTGCAATAATCGATATAATTAAAATTGGGCTTGCTATAATTATAAATATTGTAGATAAAATTTTATCTATTAAAACTTTGAGGAATAAATTTATTCCATAAAATTTAGAATACTCAAAATATTCATATTCATACTTATTTCCTAAAAGTTTTTTACCCTTTAAATTAATTGAGTTTTTTAAATTTACATTAAGTGTATCAACTGAAAATTGAATTATCTTATTAAAAGCTTTTTCTTTTTTTTTTTCATTTGCGTTCATAATCCAAATTTGTCCTAAAGAGTGATATTCCAATATTGATCTAATATCCTCATTCTCATTAAAAATAGGAAATTTAAATTCACTTTTAATAAATCTGATATCTTGATTTTTAAAGTCTGTAATTAAACAACATTTAAAAACAAATATTTTTTCAAATTTTTCATTTAAAATCTTTTTTATTTCATTATATGTTCCTACTAACATTACATTTTTTTGGATAATATTCTTATTAATTAACTGTTCGTATAAATTATTAAAATATAATTTTAAAAATACCAAAATAATAAATAAATAAATACCAATGTAAAAATTTATCATATTTTTTTCATGATAAATATTAAAAGTATAAAAAACTAAAATTATTATTACTTGAGAAATAATAATATTTAAAACATCATCTTTTAAAAATGATATAAAATTTTTTTGATAATTTTTTTTTTTTCTGACTAATGATAAAAATAAAAAAAAAGATATCATTAATATTGAATAAAAAAAATATTTTGAATTTTTAAATAATTCAAAATTAAACAAATCATACAATGTGTTTTTTTCTAAAATTGAATAAATGTAAATTGAAATAAATAATATTAATGATTTAGAAATACTAACAAAAAAATGATACCCCGTATCATCATTTTGAAAAACTTTTTCTAACTTAAACATTATTAACTTTTAGTATAATAATCTGGGGTATAATTATAATAATAGCTATAATAACTATCTTTAGAAGTATCTAAATCGTTAATAATAATTCCGTTAATTTTAGCTCCTACATTTTGAATTTTTTTAATTGAAGACATGAATGAGGCTGTTCTTGTCTCCTCTGATCTTATAACGAATAAATTATAGTCTGATGACTGAGTCAAAATAAGAGTATCTGATACAGGTTGGACTGGTGGTGAGTCAACTATTACATAATCATATTCTAACTTTAAAACATCTAAAAATTTTTTAATTTGGTCTTTGCTTACAATGTCGGACATATCAAATCTTTTTTCACCTGAGGTTATAATATCTAATTCAGTTCCCGGAACCTTAAAAATTGCATCGTTTAAGTTTGCTGATCCTGAAATTATTTCACCTAAACCTAATATTTGTCTATCAAATTGATAAAAGCCATTTAAAACGGAGGGTCTTCTTATATCTGCTTCAATGAATAAAACTTTGCTAGATTTTTCTAAAGACAAAGCTAAATTGAAGGCATAGGTGGTTTTTCCTTCTGAAGGATTTGATGAAGTTATCATATAACTTTTATTTTTTTCATACTTAGACTCTATAATAGCTCTAGATGATCTAATTGCTTCAGAAAAGCTAGATGCGCCGTCTTCAATAAACATTTGTAAAATGTGAAAGCCCCTTTTTAATTTTTCCACCCTTGGCAATATTCCAATTTGAGGAATATTTAATGAGTCAATTGCTTCTGGGCTTTTTATAACTGATGAATTCATTTCTCTAAAATATAACAATCCATAAACTCCCATAAAAGAGATAATAAAAGCATAAACAAAATTTTTTTTTGGTGTTGGAAAGAAATGAGATAAAGGTAGATTTGGATTTTCAATAGTTTTTAATTTTGATACTTGAAGATTTTGAGCTTCATTAGTCTCTTTAACCCTCTGTAAAAATGTTTCGTACAATTTTCTACTACTTTCAAGCTCTCTGGTGAATTTTAACATTCCAGACTCTTTTTCCTCTAAAACTCTGAGTTCATCGGTAACTTTTTGAAGTTCGTCTTCTGATAATTTGATAAAATTATTGATATTACTTAACTCAAAAGCTTTTTGTTGGATATTTTCATCTAAGATTTCACTTAATTGATTTTTAAGATTTAAATTTTGTTCTTTTGATTGAATAACCTTTGGATGTTTCTTTGTATAAATTAGCGATAATGACTCCATATTACTTTCATTAGCATTTAAGGTATTTTTTATAATCGATATTTCTTCTCTAGAACGAAGATCGTCAATAGCCAGAAGAGCTTCTATATCTCCATCAGCAACTTTAATTGAAAGTAAATCATTTTGCTGTTGTTGATAGTTTTGTTTAGCCTGAATAATTCTTGCTGAAATTGATTGTATTTCCTTAATCTTTAATTCTTTTACATTTCCTGTGTCAACTAGATTATTTTCTTTTTTGTAATTAGATAGTTTTTTTTGAGCATCATCCATTTGTGAAACAAGATCATTTAATCTTTCTGTTATCTTTTTATTTGCATAATTCGTTATCTTGATTTTACTGTCAATCTCGTATCTTTGATAAGACTCTATAATTAGCTGTAATGCTAATTGTGAAATTTTAGGATTTATAGATACAAAAGATAACTCTAGAACATCGCTACGTGGTATATTATTTACACTAAAATTATTTGTTAAATTTTTTTTTAAATATAAATTATCAATATTCTCTTTTTTTTTAAAAATTCTTTGTAGGAAATTTAATTTATTTTGAGAATAAAGATTTTTAAACTGTACTGAGTTTTTTTTATCTTTTATAATATATTCAAGCACTTCATCACTTTTTAAAATAGCTATTTGATTGTTGATTCTATTAGATCGTGACTCAATTGAATAAACTTCTTCAATGTTCACAATATTATTATCTTCTGGCTCAATTACAATTATACCTTTGCTGAGGTATTTTTTTTGCTGATTAAGTGAAATAAATAAAGCTAATATTGAAATAATTAATGACAGCAATATTAGATTTTTAATATTTTTTTTAGCAACCAAAAAAAAGAACTTGAGATCACCTATGTCAAAAATATTTATTATAGAATTTATTCTTTCAATCATTATAGTAAATATTTATTTCTTTTATCAAAAAATTTCAATAAATAGGAGATTAGATATTAAGAATATGAGAAAAAACTATCAATTTTTAGTTATTAATTAACTGTAAAATAAAAAATATTATAAAGTTTATTAGAATGGTCTTTTTAAAAGAAAAAATTAAAATCTTTATAATACTAACACTGATTTTGAATGGTTGCTCGACATTACCTGGTGTCATTAAAAACCCTTCTACAAAAAAACCTAATACAAAAATTACATCTAGCAAGTATTCAATCAATGATGTTGGGATAAATATAATAAAAATAAACTCTCTAAGTGATGAGCAATTAAATAAAATTAATAAAGATAAAATAGATGAATTAAAATTTAAAGTAAAAACATTTGCAGATATTTATGAATACAGATATGAATATATTTTAGGATCAGCTGACTCTATATCTATAGACTTGACGGATACTGATGATTTAGATGGAACTTATTTAATTGATCAAGAAGGTATGATTGATTTACCTTTTATTGGAAAAGTGAAATTAGATGGTCTAACTTTAAATGAAGCTCAAAACATTCTTCTACAAGTAATACAAAATTTTTATAAAAATCCAGACCTACAAATAAACATAGAAGAATTTAATAGTAGTAAAGTTTATATAGTTGGTGCCGTTAGAAACCAAATAACTATTAGCTTAGATCAAAAGCCAATTAGATTAATTGAAGCTGCTATACAAGCAAATTTTAATCCAAGTGCTGCAGATAAACTTTACGGCACCAAAGGTCTCTTAAGGCGAGATAATAAAGTATACAAAATTGATTTACTGAATGCTTTTCAGAGTTCTGATGAAAAAGAAAATTTTTATTTAAAAAAAGATGATGTAATATTTATAGACAGAAATTCTGATGCAATACATGTGTTTGGAGAAGTTACTAAACCAGGTGTGTATTTTCCAAATATGGATTACTCTCTAACTGAACTTATTTCAACTAGTGGTTTAAATCAATTAACTGCAAACGCAAAAAAGGTTTATGTTATAAGGGAAAAATATAAATCTTTCTTAGAGGTAGATGTTTTTCAATTAGATATTAAAAACCCTATCAATTTAATTGCAGGTAGGAAATTTTTACTTCAAGAAAGAGATATAATTTTTATACCACCTACAGAAATTGTAAAATGGAACAGAGCTATAAGTTTATTGTTGCCACAAACAAATTTATTTAACTCATATAATCCAATAATTCAAGGTGGAGTCAAAGGTGGTTCAAGTGCTAATTTAAGTGAATGATTTTTTATTTAATATAAAAAAGATTACAAATAAAATTTGAATTAATGGCACATGCATTGAAAAATCAAAAATTAATAAAATGATCATATATGTCATGATAATCAAATTAATTAGTGAGTAAGAATTTCTATCTTTAAAAAAAATTGATACAGAAAAAAAGAATAATATTGCTCCAAATAATCCAAATTCACCTATAAATTCAAACAAATCTGAATGGGCATGATTTGCATATTGATTACTTAAATCTAGAAAATTAATTTGAAATAAACTTTCAAAACTTCCAGTTCCATAACCAAAAAATAAAAATTTCTTTAATTGAGTAAAACTAAATTTAGCAATATCTAATCTGCTCAAATATATTTCATCAGAATATATTTCAATTACTTCATCACTTAAGAAATAGAATCTATCAATTATTTTTGAACCTCCAAAATAAATTCCAGCAATCAAAATATCTGCTAATAAAATCAATAAAAGTGTGTATTTAATTGAGTTAATTTTGTTTTTAGAGAAAAAATGTTGGTTAATTAAATAAAAAAGTATTGATACTAAAAAAAGAAAATTTCCAATTCTTGAGAAACTAGTAATTATACCAATTGTAATAAATACTACAAATAATCTAATGTAAATTTTTAAAAAAAAATTATCTTTTTTTTTATGAGTATTAAATTGTATATTTTTTAGTACCTCAATGCATGAAATAAATGAAAAAAGCAAAAATACTGCAAATACAGTTCTGTTTACAAAGAAGCCAGTGGAAGAGTCTTTATAGGATAAGTTTTTAAATGTTATTACATCTGGATTGTTATTAAGATATAAAGTTATTGCTATTATTGAAGAAATAAATCCTAGAAAGGACAAAAATAAAAAAAATCTATTCTTATGTCTTTCAGTATAAAAAATCATCTTTATAATGAAAACTAAAATTAGCAATGTTATGTAATTTAATATCTGAAAAAAAGAATTTGATGGTGCTAAACTAATTGAAGAATTTAAAATCTCTCCATCAAGTTTACCTATGATTTTAAACTTCTCTGGTGAAAATACTTTAAGAATTTCTATTGGCAAAGGAACTATTTGAAATAATAAATAAATAATGAATATTGAATAAATCAATATTGATTTTTGATTATCTTTATAAAAATTTATTAAATGTAGATTATAATTTTTATCTTTGAGGCAAAATAAAAATAAAAAACTAACTAAGATAAAATTAATTTGAATTAAAATATTAGAGTTTCCACCATTAAAAATTGTATAAATTATTAAAATAAAAAAAAATAGATACTGATATTTCTTATTTTTTGAAATTTGCATATTTAATTAGGTGAAACATTTTTATCAAAAACTTCTTCAAAATCTTCTGTAGATACAGCTTCTCCATTTTCAATTTTAGTTTTAATAGTTTCTAAAACAGTATTTGTGTTTTTATTTTTCTCTATCATCTCAACAGCTTTTTCAGGATTTTTCTCAATAACCTTAACTATAATATTGGTAATTTTCTTTTTACTTTCATCATTGTTGTTCGCACTATTAATAATTTTATCAGCAATAGTACCCTTACTATTTTCTACAATATTAGTTACCAGCTCCAAATCTTTTTCAGAGGATGCATTCTCAACAGCTTGCTCAACTAGCTTAGTTATACTTTGTTCAACTATAGATGATGTCACAGATAATATTTCCATTTTTTCTTCGTAGTTTTCTTGTTTGGTTAAATTAGAAACTACATTTAATGATAATTTTGAGTTGCTATCATTTGATACTTCTTCTAAAGATTCTAAAACTTTTGCTGCTGTTCCAGTATCAGAATTTGTAACAATTTCAGCTATGGTATTAGAAAGAT
>MDTC01172551.1_pt1 | contig 15930 bp, 12 predicted proteins | sample 811181 | NCBI WGS metagenome assembly MDTC01 (sample SAMN05326644, study PRJNA326480) | marine metagenome | isolation source: seawater | place: Pacific Ocean: North | collected 2011
ATACATTAATTTGATAATTTTTAAGATCTCCATAATTTTTTTTTTTCATAAGTTTAATCAATATCTCAACAACATCTCCAATATATGTGAAATCTCTTTTGTGGTTTCCAGAATTATTCAAATAAAAAAATTTTTTTGTAAAAAAACTTTTAAACAATTTAAATAAAAACATATCAGGTCTTCCCCATTCTCCATAAACGGTAAAAAATCGTAAACCAATAATATTAGTTTTAAAAATTTTTGAATAAAATTGTGAAATAATTTCATTTAAAAATTTTGTTGAAGCATAAATATTTATAGGATTTTGTTTTGCTTTCTCTGAAACAGGTAGACTTTTTTGTTCCCCATAAACAGAACTAGAGGAGGCATAAAACAAAATTTTGGGCTTTGTTTTTATAGAGTCTAAAATATTCAAATAACCATAAATATTAGTTTCAACATACTTTTTTGGATTTTGCGCTGTATATCTTACACCAGCTTGAGCTGCAAAATGAAAAATATAGTCAAATTTTTTGTTTTTAAGATAATTAAATGTTTTTTTTCTATTTGATAAATCTAATTTTTTAAATTTAAATTTGCTAATTTTGTTTAAATAATTTAATCGTAAATTTTTATACTTTTTTGAGTAATATTGATCGAGATTATCTACTCCATAAACTTTATAATTCATCTCTAATAGTTTTTTTGCTAAACTAAAACCAATAAATCCAGCAACACCTGTTATTAAGATTTTCATCTAAAACAATCTTTCCTCAATAATATTTTTTAAAATTTTTTCTATATTGGTTTTTGGTTTCCACGGTAAAACTTTTTTTGCTTTATTACTATTTCCTATAGAATTTAAAATTTCATTTTTTCTAAATAATTTTTTATTTACTTTAGTAAATTTTTTGTAATCTAAACCATAATAACTAAATACGATTTTTATAACTTTTTTAAGTTTTGTTGATCTACCAGTAGATATGACGAAATCTGATGGATTATTTCTTCTAATAATCTTAATTATTGCATCAACATAATCTGGGGCCCAGCCCCAATCTCGAGAGATATGAATATTGCCAATATTAAGTTTTAATTTTTTATTTCTTTTAATTAACTTTGCTTTGTCAATAATCTTTTTTATAACAAAACCTTTTGATCTTAGTGGCGACTCGTGATTGAAAAAAATTCCACTACATGCCCATATGTTAAATTGATTTCTATATGATTTTATTATTTCAAGACTTATTACTTTTGAAAGTGCATAAAAACTTTTTGGTTCGTAAGGACTATTTTCTGATGATTTTTTTTTATTAGTTTCAACCCCACCAAAGATTTCCCCAGACGATGCATTAAAAAATTTAATCTTTCTTTTTTGAGACCTAATATATTCCAGAATATAAAGGCATACCATTGTGTTAGATATTATACTTTCATATGGGACAAACTCTGATTTTTTAACAGAAGTTTCTCCTGCTAAAAAAAATATTTCATCAAAATGTTTTTTTTTAAAAATTTTAATCAATTTTGGGTAATTTCTGTAATCAAATTTAATCAATTTTATCTTATTAATAATATTTAATCGTTTTAAATTTTGAGTTTTTCTATTCTTGGTTATTCCAATTATCTCATAATTTTTTTTAATTAATTCATAAGCTAGGTATGATCCATCTTGTCCAGTGACACCAAATATTATAGCTACCTTTTTTTTCATAATGAAATTTTTTTATAAACATCTAGTGTTTTTCTTGCACAATTATCCCATGTAAATTTTTTTGTAAATTGATCAAAATTATTATCAATCTTTATTTTTTCTTGATGAACATTATCCAATGTTTTTTCAATAGTTGTTTTAATGCTTATTTCATCATTTGGATCGAAATAATTAACTAAATTTTGCCCAATTTCTCTAAAAATTTCAATATCACTACATGCAATCGGACATTTTTTACTTATCGCTTCAAGAATTGGTAATCCAAAACCTTCATATAGTGATGGAAAAATAAATAATGATGCATTTCTATAATAACAATCTAAATTATCATCATCACCTTCTATTTGTTTTATTAAGTCCAATTCTATATTTTTACTTTTAAAAAAATCAATTTCGTTTTGAGTAAAATTTCCACCACCAAAACAAACTATTCGAAAATTTTTTTTCAGATGATTTGATAAAGAAAAAGCTGAAATAAATTTTAAAAAGTTCTTATATTTTTTTCTTTCACCTACATATAAAATATAAGGTTTTTCATTATCATTTTTCAAGACAACATTTGAACTTTTTTGTTCTACTCCAAGATGAATTACGCTAATTTTTTTTTCATCTATGTCATAATATTTTTGTAAATCTTTTTTTGTGTTATGTGAAATGCAAATAATGTGGTCTGCAATTTTTAAATATTCTTTTTTTAAATTTTGATTATATTTATAGCTACTAGGATATTTTTCGTGTATTAAATCATAAACAGTAATTACAATTGGCATTTTTTTTTTGATAAAACTTTTTTCTGAAAAATAAGTTAAATGAAAAATATTTGGTTTTCGAAAACTTGTATAGATATTTGTAAACTTTGAATTAATAAAATTTCCTAAAAAAGTTGTATTTTTATAATTTTTTTTTAAATAGCAAAATTTAATAACTTTATCTTTATCAAATCCTTTAAGATATTCGTTTACATAAATTGGGGATATTATTTTTATTTGATTATTACCAATTTTAGACAAATTCTCTGCTAATTTTATAAAATATTTTGATATTCCTCCATATTTTTGCAAAAAAAATATTTTATGATCAAAGTATATTTTCATAACTTCAAATTTTTAGTAATTATCATTTAAATTAAATATTTTGTTAAATGCTGTTTTCCAATTAATAATCTTAGCTATCATTGAAAACTTCAAGATATTTCAATGCAACATCCTGCCATTTTATTTTATTCATAGCTTCCATTGATTTTTTTGCCTCATTTTGATAATTCTGATTACTATCTTTTAAAACTTTTTCAATTTTTTCTGCAATATTTTCAGGACTTCTATAATTAAATAGCTCTGCAAATACTTTCTGATTTTCAATATGTTCTCTATTAGAAGGTATGTCTGATATGATTACTGGCTTGCCTCTAATCCATCCATCTGTAGCTGGACCATTATCTGAAGTATACATCTCTGGACTAATGATTGCAGAAGAGTTTTCAATTATCATATCCAATTCTAAATTACTTACATAACCTAACCCAAAAATATCTTTTTTATTATCATCCACAAGCTTGACTCCGTACTCATCACTTTCACCATTTATTATTTCGGTTCCAGGACCAGTAAGAACTAAATTAATTAAAATATTTTTCTTTTTTAAAATATTTATTGCAGCAAACATAGGGTTGAGATTTTTATGTGCACAAGTATTTGTTCCACAAAAAATATAATTGTTAGGTAAATTAAATTTTTTTTTTATTCGATTATACGTCTCAATATCTAAATTTTTTTTTTCTGAGTAGGGTCCTAAAGGAATAATATTAATCTTTTTTTGAATATTTGGGTAAAATTTTTTTAATTCATCAGCAGTGAAATTATTTGAAACTATGATTTTTGTTTTAGTTAACCACTTTTCCATTTGTTGATTCAGTAATGTTAATTGGTTCTTAGAATAAGTTGGGATACCAGAAAAATAGTATCTAAAATTAAAATCGTGAAATGTTGCAACCATTGGCTTGCTTATATTGGGTAATTCGATGAGATATGGCCATGGAAAATAAATTAAATCAAAACCTGCTAGTTTGTTTTCTAGCTCTTTTTTTAAATTCCCAGTTAAAAATGTGGGTAAAAATTGAACATGAGAAAAAATTTTTCTTTGTAAAACGTTAATGAATTTTTTAAAAAAATTTTTTTCACTGTAATCAAAATTAAAATTAAGAGAATTCAGCTTTATAATATTAATCTTGTATTTCTTAAAATCTTTAAAAAAATCTTCTCGATCTATTGAAAGTGCAGATCCAAAATATGTGATTGAATTTTTAGGTTCTATTTGGGCTAATTCTGGGAGCAATTTTCTGATAACTCTGCTGACACCTCCTTTATTGCCCACATGATCTACAATAGCTATTTTCATTTTTTAAATTTAAAAAAAACTTTTATTTTATTTACGATATACAACAATTGTTTTTCACTAAGATCATAACTTGAAGGTAATGATATACAGTGATTATAGATTTTTTCAGAAATTGGAAATTTTTTTTTAGAATTTTTTATATTTTTTAAATTGTTGAAACAAGGTTGTTTGTTTAATGGTAAAAACATATCTCTAGTTTGAATATTATTTTTATTCAAAAATCTTTGTAGTTTTTTTTTATCTTTAATAATTATATTTGAAAACCAATAAACAGGTTTGTTATATCTTATTGGTTTCATAAACTTTATTTTATTTATCTTTGACAAATGTTTTTTATAAAAGTTAAAAATTTTTCTTTTTTTCGATAAAATTTTATTTAATTTTTTTAATTGAATATTTCCTACCGCTGCTTGCATTTCAGTAAACATAAAATTATATCCAATAGATTGGTGTTTAAAAATTCCTTTAATTTCTCGACCGTGGTTTTTTAATGCATAAAATTTTTTATAAAATCTTTTATCTTTAAATGTAATTGCTCCACCTTCCCCAGTTGTAATAATCTTATTTCCATAAAATGAAAATCCTCCAAAATCTGTTACGCTACCTAAATATTTATCTTTATATTTCGCACCAATAGCTTGTGCAGCATCTTCTATAATATAAATTTTTTTATTTGCGGCAATTTTCTTTAATTTGTCTAGATCACAACAATGACCATAAAGATGAACTGGAATAATACATTTTGTTTTTTTATTAATTAACTTTTTTAGATCATTCAAGTTCAAACAAAAATGATTTTCATCGATATCACATAAGACTATTTTTGCTCCTAACCATATTGCTGGTGTTGCTGTTGCTATAAATGTTAAATTTGGAACTATAATTTCATCACCAGGTTTTATATTTAATGCTTTAAGACACATTAACAAACCATTAGTCCAATTTGAGACTGCAATACAATTTTTAATTTTAAATTTCTTTTTTATATTTTCTTCAAATTTTTTTGTTTCAATATTTTCTGTTAAATAAGTTTTTGAGATAATTTTTTTTAAATAATTAGCCTCTTCATGATTTATCCAGGGTTGTATCTGATTTATTTTTTTCAATTTTATATTTTTGATATATTTAATAAGTGCTTAACAACATATTCTAACTTATTTTTATCAATTAGTTTATTATCTAATCCAATGAAAAATCCTCTATCTTCGATTTCTTGTGATTTTATTAAGGTTTTTTTATTTGCTTTAAATTTGAAAAGTTTAAAAGAAGGTTGATTTACAAAATTACCACTAATTATAGGTCGATTTTCAATTCCATTTTTATTCAGATATCTTAGAAATTTTTGTTTTTTTTTAATATGGGGTTTGTTAATTAATATAGATAATCCAAACCAATTAGCATTAGTATTTTTGCTTTCTGTAATAAATTCAAATTGATTTTGCCAATTCTTATCTTTTTTTAAATTAGCTATTATTGCTTTATGATTAAATTTTTTTATTTTTTTGATTTTTTCAAGTCGTTTAAACTGATTCATAGCTAAACCTGCTTGAATCTCAGTTGGTCTTACATTAAATCCTGAATTGAGAAAAATAAATCTATTGTCTAATGAATTGTATTTTTTTTCGTATTTTTTTTGTTTAAGCAAATTTCTGGCCCATCCATGAGATCTCAAGGATAGTAAAATGTCATAATCTTCATCATTATTACAAACTATCATTCCACCTTCGCCTGCACTAATCTGATGAGAATAATAAAAAGAAAATGTCCCAAAATCACCAAAAGTCCCCAGATATTTTTTTTTATATTGTGTTCCTAATGATTCACAAGTGTCTTCAACTAAAATTATATCCTTTTTTTTACAAATACTTCTAATTTTTTCAACTTCAGAAGAATTACCTAAAACATGTACCAAAACTATTACTTTGGTTTTTTTGCAAATCTTATTTTTAAGATCCTGTAAATTTGTATTTAAAGTTTCGACATCAGAGTCAACAAAAACAGGTTTAAGACCAGCCTGAACAAACGGCCAAAGTGAAGTTGACCAGCATACTGCTGGAATTAAAAATTCGTCTCCTCTTTTAAATTTTCTTTTTCTCATTGGATTGCATCCTGCAAAAGCTGCTAGAAGATTTGCAGATGAACCTGAATTAACCATTACTGCATGTTTTGCACCAACTTTTTTTGCAAACATTCTTTCAAAATTTTTTGTAACTTTTGACATTGTAATCTGACCTGAGCTCAAAATTTTAATTCCCTGCATTATATCGTCTACACTAAAACCTTGGTTCAGCAATGGGTACTTAAACTTTGATTTGATTGAACTTAAGTTTTTTCTAATTTTTGTTTTGATAATTCTATTAAACATAATAAATATATTTTTAACTTTTATTTTTTTTTAAAATCCTATTTAAAATATTCTTTATCTTTATAAGATCTTCTTTTTTGAGTGCATATGCTGATGGTAAAACAATAGTTTTATTAAAAATATCATCAGAATTATTGAATTTATTTCTTAAATATATTGATCTAAAATTTTTCATTTTACTTAAAGGCCAGAATCCAGATCTGATCTCTATTCCATTTTTGATCAATTCTTCACCTATCTTAAATACTTTTTTACTGCCGAAATTTTTAAAATATATGCTATTCAACCAATAAACTGGTTTATGATTTTTAATTCTTTTTTGAGTAAACAAAAATGAATCATTTTTTAAAATAGATCTATAATTTTGACCTAACGAAACCTTTTTTCTTAGTATATCTTTTTTAAATCGCTCAATTTGAGCTCTACCTAAAGCTCCCAAAAGATGTGGTAATAAATAATTATATCCTTCACCTTCAGTATAATATTTTTTCCAATATGGATCTTTTGAAGATCTAAAAGGTGAATTTCTTGATGACAATAGTTTTATTCTAGAAAATATTCTTTTATCATTAGTCACTAAAATTCCACCTTCACCTACTCCAATCATTTTTTCTGATCTAATTGAAAAAACTCCAATATCTCCAAATGTACCAATGAGTTTATCTCCAATTTTGGCACCAAGAGACTCACTTGAATCTTCTATTACCTTTATTTTATTTTTTTTACAAAAACTGACTATCTTCTTAGTGTCTCTGGCTGGAAAACCGTAAACGTGAACTAATTGTAAAACCTTAGGTCTGTGAATTTTAATAGCTCTTTTGACCTCTTGAAAATCAAGTCCAAGAGTGTCTTTTTCTATTTCTACAATTACCGGAATCGCTCCACATTGGGAAACAGCTGATATATTTGAAACACAAGTATAATTAGGAATTATTACTTTGTCGCCACTGTTAACACCTAGTGCTTTTAAAGCTACATGAATTGAAGCTGTTCCACTTTGAACTGCTAAAGAAAATTTTCTTTTTAAGAATTGTCTAAATTTTTTTTCAAATATATTTGTATGAACACCATTGGATGATAACCACCCTTTTTTCAAAACATCGTTTACATATTTTTTTTCTAAATTTGTAATACTGGGAATGTTTAAAAAATATTTAATCATAACGTTAAACAAAATGCATTTCTAAGCATTATGTATTTTTTTTTCTTTAATTTTTTTATTTTGAATTTCAAGAGTATAGTCAAAATATTTCTTTAGATGCTTTTTATGAGATATGAATAAAATAGCAATATTTTTTTTATACTTAAGTATTGATTTGATAATTTTGATTTCACTTTTACCATCTAAGGCTGAAGTACCTTCATCTATTACAAGTATTTTAGAGTCTTTAAATAATGATCTTGCAATCGCAACTCTTTGGATCTGACCTCCAGAAAGTCCTTTTCCTTTATCACCAATTATAATATTGTTTTTTAATAAATTTTCTAGATTTAGCAATTTGACTATTTCGTCTAACTTTTGCATATCTTTGTTTTTATCTTCAGAAAATAAGGTAATATTATTTATAAGAGTATCATTAATTAAATTGGGCCTTTGAGAGACATAACTTAATTTTTTTTGCCAGTTTAAGATATTTTTTTTTATATCGCTATTTCCTAAAAGTATGCTGCCTGTGCTTGGTTTCAATAAACCTAATATTAATTCTACAAATGTAGATTTACCTACACCTGAGTTTCCAAATATAAAATATGACTTATTTTTTTTTATTGTAAGATTGATTTTATCAAAGACTAAATCATCTTGATCAGGGTATCTAAAACTTAAATTTTTAATTTTAACATCATACTGAGGTGATAAGTTTTTATTATTTTTATTATCATGATTAAATTTAAATTTATTTAATTGCTTGTAAAGACTTATCAGAATTGGTTCAGACATACTTATTCTATGTATCATCATATTTGTCTTATTTATTGAAGGAAGAATTCTCATAGCAGCAAATGCAAAAAGAGAGAGTTTTGGTAAAAATTCAGTTAAATCTTTATCCATACTTAATAAGATAAAAAGTAAATAAGTTATTCCCATTATGAATGAAATTTCAATTATTGGTTTAGCTATATATCTGGCCATAGCTAAATAATTTTGCATTTTGATGATTCTATAAGCTTGTTTACTAAAAGATCTTAAAAACAAATCATATAAATTAAAAATTTTTACTTCTTTAAATAAATCAAAACTATCTAAAACAGATTTTATTTTTAGTTTTTGGGCATTTTCAGAACTTAATGCAATTATTTTAATTTTTTTTCTAATTATAAAATAATAGACAAGAGAAAGTACGCCAAAAAATAATCCTATAATTAAAGTTTCTTGTAAATAATTATATCCAATAAATAAAAAGATTAATAAAAATACACTTATATCAATAACAATATTTATCAATGGAACTAAAAAGTTATGTGCAAAAATTGAAGCATAATTATTTGAATCTCTCAAAGTTTCAGCCAAACTTTTTTTGTTACTTATTATTGTGCTATCTGATAAATTTTTTTGAATTATCTTTATCGAGACATCAGCTTCTATAGATCCAAATAATATATTTTGGTAATAATTAAAAAATATTTGATAAATATTTTTAAATATAAAAGTAACAACAAAAAAAAATAAAAAAAATGTTTTTACATCCTTTTCATTATCAAAAAAATTACCCAATAAAAAATTGTTAATAATATTAAATACGTCAAGTAATTTCCCAGAAACATCACCTGTATCAAACAATATTTGGATCAATGGTAATATTAAAATAATACTAAAAGTATCTAAAACAATGTTCAGTAAAGATAAAAATAAAAAAATAGTAACCCAAATTTTATACTTCGGTGAAATAATTTTTAGAAATTTGAGCATTTTTTTAATTCTTTTTATATTTTAAAAAAAATGTCTTAAAGGTTTTAATTATAAACTTTTGTTGAACATAATTAATTCCTAAGTGAATTGGAATACTTAAAGTTTGAAGAAAATATTTTTTAGAGTCTTTTTTTTCCATTTTTCCTAAAAACATTGCATTTTTAAAGGAATAAATTGGGGTGTAGTGAAATTGTAATCTTATTTTTTTTTTTAAAAAATATTTAAATAAAAAATCTTTTTTAACTTTAAGTTTTGAGAAATTTATAGAAACTAAAAATAGGTGCCACGAAGAAATATTTTTCTTATCATAATTTGGAATATCAATAAAATCGGACAAAGGTTGTAATAACTTTAAATAGTTTTTAGCAATTTTTTGCCTTTCTTTAGTAATATAATTAATCTTCGAAAGTTGTGAAATACCTAGAGCACTTTGAAATTCATTCATTCTGTAGTTTAAACCCACCCCACTTCTTTCATATTTCCAATGATATTTTTTATTTACTTGAAGACCTTGTGATCTAAAATTTTTCATTCTTAAATAAAAATTTTTATTATTAGTAGTTATAGCCCCTCCTTCCCCGGTAGTAATTGTTTTTAAAGGGTGAAATGAAAATGCTGAAAGATCAGCATGTTTGCATGAACCAACTTTATAATTTTTTTTATAAAAGTAAGATGAGCCAAAAGCATGACAAGCATCCTCTATCCAAAAAAAATTATACTTTTTTTTTAATAAATAAAATTTACCAATATTTTCAGGTGACCCCCCTAAATACATTGTGATTACGGCTTTAATTTTTTTTAAATTATTTTTTTTAATACATTCGATAAGGTTATTAGGCGTCATTTGACCTGTTGCATGATCTACATCGGTTAAATAGATTTTTGCTCTTTTTAATTTTGCAATATTAAATGAAGAGATAAAATTGATCGATGGCATTATTATTACATCATCTTTTGAGACATTAATTGCCTCAAAAGCTAAATGTATTGCCGAAGTTCCACTGGTACAAGTTAGAGCGAATTTAGAATTTACATATTCTTTAATCTTTTTTTCAAATTTACTTACTAAAGGTCCAGATGTTATTAAAGAATTTCTTAATGCTAAAGAGACACTTTTAATATCTTTTTTGTCGATCTTTTGACCTCCATTAAAAATCATTTTTTTTTATTATATTTCTTAATTGTTCAGTGGTTAAAAAACGATTTTTTTCAGAAGAATAATTAAAGTTTTTTTTAACTTTTTTGGCTTTAAAGTTTTTTTTATAATATTCAAAAATTTTATTCTTAAAAAAATTATTTACTATTAAATATTTATCTTTCAATTCTAATGTATTATGGCTTTCGTTTGATGCAATCATCTCTTCATGAATTTTTTCACCAGGCCTTATTCCTATAATCTTAATTTTAGAATTTGGATTCACGGCTTTGACAAAATCAAGAATTCTATAACTTGGAATTTTTGGAACTATTATTTCTCCTCCGATAGCGTTTTTAATTGACCATATTACCAACTTAACAGCTTGTTCTAAGCTAATATTAAATCTTGTCATTTCTTTATCAGTAACAAATGAAACTTTTTTATTCTTTTTTAATTCTGGTAAAACTGACCCCCTGCTACCCAAAACATTTCCATATCTAATGACTGAAAAACTAATTTTTCTTGATCCTTTAATGTTGTTGGCTGAAATAAATAATTTATCTGAGCATAACTTTGTTGCCCCATAAAGATTTACTGGACTACTTGCTTTGTCAGTTGAAAGTGCAATTACTTTTTTTACACCACACTCAATTGCAGAGGATATAACATTTTGAGAACCAATTATATTTGTTTGAATAAATTCAAAAGGATCATATTCAGCTTTTGGTACTTGTTTTAGAGCTGCAGCGTGAATTACAATATCAATGTTATTTAAAGCACTTGCCAATCTTGGTTTATCTCTTACATCTCCCAAAAAAAATCTAAATTTGTTTCTTAGATTTGGTGGTGTCTTCTTTTCTAACAAATCTTGTTTAAATTCATCCCTACTAAAAATTACTATTTTTTTAAAATTGATTTTATTACTTTTAATATAATCAATAAATGCGCTACCAAAACTTCCTGTTCCACCTGTTATTAAAATTGATTTATTACTAAACATTTTTTATCCCTTTTTTTATTATACTATTTATAGAATAACTATAAATAATTAAACAAAAGTTTTATCGACTATTTTTTCTCAAATTTAAAAATTTTTTTTGAGCAATTTTCCAATCTCTTTGGTTGTCTATATCTTGAGTTTTATTATCCTCTACTAAATAAGGCAAAGTTTTTAAATTACGACCATTTTTTTTCAAATACCGATCTGTATTAAACCAGCAAAAAAGTGCCGCATCATAATACATTTCCTTAAGATCTTGAGATCTATTAAATAAATATTTTTTATTCACAAATTCTAAATAATTTTTTTCATTTTTTTGTAGTGCTCTTTGAATTGGTTGTGAATATTGACACACTGATAGTATTGAATCGACATGAGAATTATTCTTTTTTATGATTGAAAGAGATTTTTTTAAATCCTTTTTGTCTATTAAAGGAGCGGCAGCATAAATAAGACAAAAATACTTAGGTAAATTATCAATTTTTTTTAGTGCGTTAATCAAAACTTTCACCAAAGGTGTAAAATCATCAGACAATTTTTTTGATCTTAAGAAAGGAACCGAGGCTCCATATTTTAAAGCAATTTTTTTAATTTTAGCACTATCTGTGGATACAATTATTTTTTTAAATAGCTTAGATTTTTTTGCTGCATCTATTGAATATTTAATTATAGGATACCCTAAAAATTTTTTAATATTTTTATTTTTAATTCTTTTGCTACCTGATCTTGCTGGAATAATACACAAATACATAATTTATAAAAAATTCGATGATGATTTATTTGAATCAAAGAAGTTATTTAAAAAACCTATAATCTCTTTGTGTCTTTTTTGTGTAAATATTTTCATCCAAATATCATAAATTTTATTAGAAAATGCGATATCGCCAGTTCTTAAAATTTGTAAATATTTAAAGTACTTTTCTTTTTCAAAGTCTCTTAAAAGCCAACTTTTTCTACCATACAAATAATTCATATAATAATATTCTAAAATCTGATTTTTTTTAATTTTTTTCTTTTGTTTGTTTATAAATTTTTTATCTAAATTTTTTAAAATTTCATCATACTCTTTTAAATTTTTTGGTTTAATATTAAAATCATAAGATTGATATGGATGATTAGATGAAGCTAGCAATACAGGGACATTTAAAAATGGATATTCCCAACCAATCGTACCATAGCATGTAAGCGCAATATCAATACCTTCACTTATAATTTTTTTATGAGAAATATCTGATGAGATTAATTTAAGTTTTTTGTATTTTTTGCAAAAATCTTTCAATACATTTAAAGTCTCAGGAAAAAAATTTCTATGAGTTTTAATATACCACTCATAATCAGTTTTAAGAGATAATTTTCCTAAATGATCGATCCATTCATGAAAGTCTGAAAAAAACATCTTTCCATAAATATGTGGACTATCAAAAAAACAGTGTGCAGCAATTAATATCTTAACTTTTCTTGATTTATTAATTACACGAGAATTTTTTTTCTTTTTCGCCTTTTCTTCTAAAAAAGGGGAAACTTTTTTATAATGATCTAAAAAATATTTTTTTGCTCCTGAAAATCTTAATTTAATCATCTTATGACTTTTCTTTAAATATTCTTTTTTTTTGATTAACGGTAAATTTAAAAAAACTTTTTTAGAAATTTTTGATTCAGGAACTCTATGTAAAAAATTTTTATCATATTTATTTAAAATATCATCAACTGCTGAATAGACTGGGATTCCTAGGTTTTGAGCTATTCTTCCTCCTATTGCTGGTAAATAAACTGTGTGCGTCATAACTATTGCTTTTACCGAATTTAATTTAAAATAATTTATCCAAAATAAAAATAATCCCAAACTTTTATATAAATATTTTTTAAAATGAACACTTTTTAAATCTATTTGAATTCTCGAGTCTAAAAGGTATGAATTGTATATTAAATCACCTATATGAATATTTTTTAATTTTAAGTTTAATAGATCTTTTTTACTGTTAATTTGATTAATGACTTTTTCAAAAATTTTTTTATTTTCTATTTTTTGTCTTAGATCTAAATTAGGTAAAAAAAAATTTTCTGTATTAAAAGATTTATAAATAGCAAAGTTTTTGATGTGTATGGAATTGGCCATTTTCCATTTAAATTGTTTTGCAAATAGTGATAAATAATTTGAATTAAAATTATTATATCCAGGGTACGCTTTTATCTTTGCTTTAAATCGTTCTGATAAAACATTTGCCAAATAAGAATTCATTATATGACATAATTGCCATCCATTAAATTCAACTAAAATCTGATCATCATTTTGATTTTTAAAATTTTTTTTAAAATATTTTTTATTATGTTTAATAAATTTTAACCTAGTCATTTGAAATTATAGTTTTAAATAATTTTAATAAATGTTTATACAACAAGTGTATTAATTACTCGTTTTTTATTAACACCCATTGCAATTATTTGTCTATAAATATCTTGCCAATAAGTTGAAGATGCAATGAAAATTGGATTGTCAGAATTTAAGATTTTTTCTGGACTAAATATTTTTTCATTAATAAATTTATTTTCTTTATTATCTAAAAATTTATCCACATAAAAAGCTACCTTGGATTTTTTAAATAAAAAAGATTTTGCAATTACTTCTTGAGCATACCTTCCTGTTCCCCATACTATTATTTCTTTATTAAAATAATTTCTTAAATCTTTAAAAATTTTGTTATTTTCTATATCATCGTTATTAATTTCTTTGGATAAGATATTAAAAATTCTTTTTCGAACATGGTCATCAAAATGTACAAATTCAGAACCTTTGCTCTTAAGCTTATTAAAAAAATATATTATTGCGTAAGTTTTTTTTAAATCTAAGTTTTCAAATTTATAGTCAGTGCTTATTTCAAAATTACAATTTAAAAGATCATTTTTTTCAATCAAATTAATAAATTCATCAATTTCTTCATTTTGATAATTCTCATCAGTTAAGATGTATTTGATAATTATATTTCCACTTTTATTTTTGTTATATTTTTTTAAATTTTCAAAAATTTTTAAAAAACCTTTTTTAACTCCTCTTACTTTTTCAAAAGTTTTTTGTGTACCAGCGTCTGTTGAGGTCGTAAGTATAATTTTTTTCTCATCTAAGTATTTGTGTATTAATTTGTTGTAAATTATTGAGTTACTATAGACTCTTATATCTTTAAACTTTGGATACTTGCTATCTATAAATGTTTTAAAAATATGATCAAAATTTTTTAATAAAACCGGTTCTCCACCACCCCAAGTAACAGCAACATTTTTTTCAAAAAAATTATTTTTTTTAAAATCTTCTAACATTAATTCTAAACTATAATTTGGGTTCAGTCCCCCATAAAACATCTCACTACAATAAGAACATCGGGCATTGCATTTTGAATGAGCTTCTAGAGATATTTTTTTTATCTTAATTTCATCTGACCATTCCTTGTATTGAATTTTTGGGCATCCATCACACGGATTAGGTTTGTTATTATTAAGGTCTTCAATTATTTTTTTCTTTGCATTTACTATTTTTTTAAAATCTAAATCTTTATTTTCTTTAACCTTGACTATCTCCACATCACCTTTTTGTTTACCATTTACAAAAAATCTTTGGCAACAATTTCTTAAAACATTTGGTGCAAAATAAATCGATCCTTGTAAATCTTCACAACTATATTTTTTCATAATTTTTCAGTACTTAATTATAAAGGAACTTTTTTGCAATAACATCTTTGTTTGTTTTGAATCTATAGTTAATTTTTAAGCCTTTTTTATGTCTAAAATAAATAGATTTTAAATTTTTATATAAAAATTCTTTAAGATTTGAGTTATTTTTTAATTTTTCAATTCTTTTTATAAAAACGGCCACCTGGCCTACAAAAGTGAATAAAAGCAACTTTTCTAAATTAATATTGACAAACTTTTTTTTTCTTTTTTTTGCAAATAAATAACATTTATAATAACTCATAAAACTATCTTTTATATGTTTTACAGATAAAGAATTTACGATTGAGTTGTATCTATTATTTTTAATATAGATCTTTTTTTTTAAAATAATTTTTTTTTCAAAAAAAAATAAAATTTTGAAATAAAAAAAGATATCCTCAAAGTATCCATTACTGAATTGAATATTGTTTTTCAAAACTAAATTTTTTGAAATCAGATTGGATATAACTTGAGGTACTATAGATAATTCAAAAAAATTTTTGATTATGCTTAGTTTTGAAGACGAATATAATTTTAAATCAAATCTGCTTTTTTTTTTGAAATTTCCAATTGAATCTTGAATCTTATAATTGCAACAAACTAAATCTATTTTTTTATTACCCACAATTTTTTTTAGATTTATTAACGCATCATTTTCTATGAAATCATCACTATCTAGAAAAAACAAATATTTTGAATTTGATTTTTTAATACCAATATTTCTTGCATG
>MDTC01264183.1_pt1 | contig 15927 bp, 9 predicted proteins | sample 811181 | NCBI WGS metagenome assembly MDTC01 (sample SAMN05326644, study PRJNA326480) | marine metagenome | isolation source: seawater | place: Pacific Ocean: North | collected 2011
AGGCCTTGAAAACGTCACCTACGCTCAAGCGACATCGCAAGGTAACTTTGGAACGCCTCAGTTAGCCTATTTCGGCCCGTATATTTCGTGGTCGATCGGTGTCCACGACCTTAACGGAGACGGGGAACCTGACTTCGTCAACCCAACCATCGCCTACCAACAGAACACGACAGACTCCGCTGGCGGAAGTACATCCAACTTCTGGCTCAACTACCCAACCACCATTCAGGTAACACTCTCTGATGGAAACGGTGGGCATGTAAGTCCCCTTTCCTACCCTACGAGCCGTCGACCTTCATCGGTTGATATCGGCCAGCTGTCCGGAGGAGTATCCTCTGCGGAAGACCTCGTTATTGGACACACACAGTACAACTTTGGTGGATGGCGAGACAACTTCGGATGGGAAGGGCAATACGACACCCTTACCATCGTTGAAATGGACAACAAAGACCTCGCTGTTACCGACCTTGACATTTCACCTGTTGACCGATTCTTCGGTGCAGTTGGAGAAGGTACCCGAGACATCAACGTAACCGTAACCAACACTGGAATGGATACTCTTAACGGACAAACTGCGGACCTAGAAGTTACCCTGAAAGTTGTTGATGAGTTGAATTCAACCAACGCAACCGTTTATTCCAACGATTGGGACACTCCAGAAGTCAAAACAGGATGTGGGTCAGGCTGCAACTGGGCTTTTGAAGAATACATCGACGGAGCCACAAACTGGCACCTTGAAACCAATCACTCAACCGGAGCTTCAACAGGAAATAACGGACCGAATTCCTCGGCAAACTACCTCAATCCAACCAACTTTATGTGGGCAGGTAACATGAAAACCAATCAATCCGGAGACGAATGGTCCGGTTATGGGAAGAACTGGGACGATGCAATGGTTCTCGAAGATGTTGACCTCACTGGCGCTGATCGTGCCTTCATGAGCGTTGAACTCTTCCAACACCTTGGACTTGGTGCCCTTGGCAGTGCTGATGTGAATGGATTCATCGTCGGCGATGTTTGGGACGACCTCGCAATCATTGAGATTGGAAGTGAAGAGACTGGATGGAGCCTCATTGGGTGCCCACGACAAGCTGCTCTCTCGGGCGCCTGCGCCTCTGGTATGTCAATGTGGGGTGGATTCGATATGGACCGAATGTTCAAGCAAAACGCTTGGGGTGCTGCTCCAGAAAACATCGTTTACTACGGCCTTTACAGTTCAGGAACTTACTACGGTTGGAACAATTTCACCGAAGAAGGATTGGGTTCTTTTGACCTATCCGATTGGGCTGGAGAAACTGTGGATGTTCGTTTCCGATTCCGAACTGGGTTTGAAGGCTCAACAGCAGATGACAACGAAAGCCGTTGGTCTGGACGTGACGGATACGCAGTTGACAACCTCACCATTTGGAAGCAAAATACCGCCTTCCTGCCCAACCCTCAAGTCCAAACTACTACCATTGGCCCGTTAAGTAACCTTCAACCGGGTCAAGAAGTCACTGCATCGATTCAAGCCGACCTGCTTAACGATACAACCTACAGAATTTCTGCTATCATTTCCAACAATGCTTGGGATGAGCAAGGCATCAATGATGATGCGATCGGATTCGTAACGCCTTTCAATTTATTCGACCCAGCCGTTGAGGGAATTGAAGGATTCAATCCAGGTGGATTGTACGCTGAAGGTACCTTTGACATCGGTGTTACAACCAACAACTGGGGAAATACTGCAGTTGACTTTGACATTGAAGCAATCGTCTATTCTGCAACACCTTCCGATGTGTTCTGTGGCCCAGATGCAAATCCCGCAGTTTGTGAAGAAGACTTTACTGGCGGTAGTGCGGGGTACCTGCATGAAGAAAACCAGAATCCAAAGGGAGTCATCTACAACGAGAACTCATGCTCTACTAAGATTTTCAACAGCCCAGCATACTGGTTTGGTCACCCTTGTGACACATCCACAAATGGATACGATGACGCATGGGCAAACGAAACGCTAACGATTCCTAATATTGATCTCACAAACATGGGTGGAGATTTCGTTTCACTGAACTTCGAGTATTATGCTGATACGTTCTATACCACCGATCAAGATGGAGACATTGACCCGAGCGACTATGCATTGATGATGGTTGATTATGAAAAGGCAGGAGCAAATTACTCCGGTCTTGTGTTCGCTCAATGGAACGATTACAACGAAGACGGAACCTGTCAAAACGACGACGATGGAAATGGGATCGTTAACGCTACTGAATCCATTGACTTTACAGAACTTGACTACATCGGCGACCCAGCAAACGATGCTGGTGATGGAAACTACAACGTGTTCTTCAACAGTGAAGACTTGGTAAAGACTGCAAGTATTGACTTGACTCACTTGTACATCCAAAACCGCTCTTCATCGGATTCATCTCAGTGGGTCTCCGAATGTATTTCCCTACAAGGTTCAACCGTTGATGTCAACTTTGAATTCCAATCAGACGATGATGGAAGGAACGGTATCAATGATGGTTTCAAGGGTGTTGGTTTCAACAACATTTCTTTGCAAGAATACACCTTCGTTCAAGATGCAAAATACACCACATCACGCACAGGAGTTGACGCAGAAGATGTTGATACCTCTGTTATTGCCAGCCACGAATTTGTTTCTGGAGTGTACCGTGTTGACGTGAAGACCGTCTTTGACAATACTACGGTTGGAACATCTTGGTACAACAACGACGAACTTTCAACTGCTAACAACGTTCAACGTGTTATTTTCAACGTTGAATCTGTAGACATCTCCATTGGTTTGCCAAAGACACTTGCTTGTCACAGTGACCAAACGCTTCCGTGCGTTCTACCAATCGATAGCGCATTGACTCATTCATGGGACTTCCAAGCTACAAACGGTGTTCTTGCTGGAGATTATATCTTCTTCATGAAGGTCGTTGATATGGCTGATGGAAGTACTGCTCACTTGGTAAGTTCAGGAAACGCAGTATCTCTCGAAAGTCAAGAGAAGACCGATGTATCCTTTACGCCATGGAATGGATGGCTTGACGGACATGAATACAACATCAGTTTCTACGGCGAACTCGCTGACGGTAGCGAAACCGGAAACGAACGCTACTTCCATGCGAAGTTCGCAGACAAGGTCGATATTGCAATCCTTTCAGACACCTCGGCTGAAACGACCAAAATCAAGGAAGATCTCATTATTCTCAACATGACCTATACCCAATATGAAATCGGAGACTGGGACAAATACTTTGACGCAGGTTGGTTCACGCACTACGACAAAATTATCCTGCCAATGCAGGACTTGAATTCTGCTAAGGACACCGACCAAGGAGGAGATGGATACTACCAAGAACTCGCTGACCCAGTCCAACGGACAGTGACCCTTACCAACTTCATGTCTGCAGGGGGTACAATTCAAGCCCACTTTGCACCGCATGGAGACCAAGTATACGGCGACGGTTCTACATCCCGACTACCGTTTAGAATGGACATCAATGAGAAGATTGAGGAAAGCAAGAGAATCACCTATGCCAAGATGGACCTCGCTGACCCTTACCATCCAATCATGGATAATATTGACCAAAGTGCATTCCAAGGATTTGACGGAAATTCAGTTGTAGCAACTGGTGTTGTTGGTACGACAAGCGCTAGTTTGAATGAAATACCAACTGTCTGTGGTGGAGGATACATGGAAAACAACGGTCAATTCCAGCGAATCATCCGCTCGAACGAAGATATCAGAGACACACTCTTGGGTGTTTGCAGTTATTCCCAAGGTGGAATGATCGTAACGACCATCGATGTCGCCAGTCACTCGGAACGAGCTGACAGCCAAACCTTCCCGTTGCTTGGCAACCTGTTGAAGTACCAAGTTTCACCTTACCCCGCAGACTTTGACAGCGAAGAGATCACCATTAACGGCGAAGTTCCTGACGAAGACCCGAACACAAACGGATACAAAACTCGTTACATGAAGAGCAATGCTACCCTGACATTCGGCTTCCAGAGCGACACTACAGCAACCCTTGACGCAGATTGGGTTATCGATGGCCCTACCAACTGGGCTGAAGATACCATGGCATCCGGTACCAGCCACACACCAAATGATTCACCTGTGATGAAGTTCTGCAAGGAAGACTTCGCCTATCAGACTGGATGTGCTCAAGGAGAAGAATGGCACATTACGCTCTTCCTTCACGACGATGAAGGGCATGCTCGACAACTGGAAGTAACCGTTCAGACAAACGATGATGAAGCGGACGAATTTATTCCAGTAGCAGAGGCTGAAGTTGATGACAGGGAGGAATACGAGAACCAGATTACAATGGGTGACCCCCAAACCTACCAGGGTGTTGACTACGATGAATACCGAATCGTACTTGAAGAGGACAGTGGAGAATTGGTTGTTCACTTTGATGCAAGCAACTCGTCCGACGCTGATGCACTTTCAGGAAACGGAATTGAAACCTACGAATGGAAGGTACTCTACGACGCTAAATACGGAGAGGATGACTACCGATTGCTTGGAGACACATACACTCAGACTGCAGCAAGCGGAGGACTTTGGTCCTACAAATTCAAGAACGTCACCGTTGACGAGACCGGCTCAATTGAGAACCAGATCAAGATTGAACTCACGGTAACTGACAAGGCCGGACGAGTATCGGATGAATACCGTATGTACTTCGTTATCCTTGCAGAAGGTATGGGCGATGAACCTGTGGAAATCACATGGGATCAAGTTGGTATGAACGATACACGAGTTGATACAGATACCATTACCCTAAGCGGAAAGATTGTTAGTGGTTCTGAAGACGGAGACGTCTACATTGAGGCCGCATTTTCCGCTGATGATTTCTCTATTGATGATATTGAGAAGTTCAAGCTGAGCAAACAGAATCTTGGCGATGGCGAGCAACTTTGGGACAAGACTGATTCCCTCGCCGATGGAGATAATTGGGAACTTACGCTTAACCTCGAAGGACTTTACACCAACGAATCATTGAATGTGAAGGTCTACATTCTCATCTACGAAGGCCTCGATGACGAGGAGGACGATGACAGAATTACCCGATGGATTGAGATTAATCTCCCGATTTGTCAAGGTCTTGAAATCGACCCTGCTGCAGAGGCCGCAGGTGGAAGTTGGACCCTGGATGAAAATGGAGATTGCCAATGGAGCGGTCAGTGGACCTACGACCCTGCAACTGGAACATGGACTGACGCCAGCCAAACTGGAGACGGTACAGAGAGCGGTTCAGAAGGTCTTGATGCTACAATGCTCGTTGCTGGAGGAGCACTCCTTCTGTTGATTATCATTGGAACCCTGATGTTCATGCGCCGTGGTGGAGACAAGGAAGATGCCTTTGGTGGAATGGACGGAGCCTTCGGCACCGATGCACTTGACCCAACAGAACAGTACGTACAGCAACTCATCGCTCAAGGATACCCTGAAGAAACAGCTCGGGCATTCGCAGCACAATATGTTGGTGGAGGCACACAAGCCGCCGCTGCCCAACCCGCCGCTGCCCAACCCGCCGCCGCTCAACCTGCTGCTGGTGGATTTGACCAAGCGATTTACGAGCAATACTACCAGCAATTTGTTGGCCAAGGCTACGATGCTGCTACAGCAGCAGCCTACGCTCAACAATATGCGATTCAGTATGCTCAATCACAGCAGTGAACCCTTGATCATAAGCAAACGAAATCGGAGTGAATGCTCTGGTTCTTATGCTTCCGATGATTGGGCGAGAGCATGGACAAAGGCGAGAAGTACACCGTAGCTAACCTTGAACTTGCAGATGAAGGCGGATTGCGTGTGGATTGGGCACGTGCTCGTATGCCAGTGCTCAAGGCCCTACGCGATGAAGCGCTCAAAACCAAACCGTTGAGCGGGATGCGTGTTGCTGGTTGCCTCCATGTCACCAAGGAGACAGCCGTACTCATCGAGACCATTGCAGCGGCAGGTGCTGAGATCTCTTGGTCTGGATGCAATCCACTCTCCACCCAAGATGACGTAGCGGCATGGCTTGCTCGCGAGGGATACTCGGTTCATGCTTGGCACGGCCAAAATGTTGAGGACTTCTACTGGTGCATCGATAAAACACTTGAATTCAAACCGACATTGACCCTTGACGATGGAGCTGACTTGATCGTCCGAGTACACGGAGAACGCTCACAATACGCTGAAGGCGTACTGGGAGGCACAGAAGAAACCACGACTGGAGTTCATCGACTGCGAGCCATGGGCAAGGCAGGAGACCTCAGATACCCCGTCATCGCTGTGAACGACGCCGTGACAAAATGGGACTTTGACAATGTCTACGGGACCGGGCAGTCAACCCTTGACGGTATTTTGAGAGCCACCTCAGTTCTCATTGCTGGTAAGACATTTGTTGTCGCAGGTTACGGCCATTGCGGTAGAGGTCTGGCCATGCGAGCCAAAGGAATGGGAGCGAATGTCATCATCACTGAAGTTGATCCGTTGCCTGCCCTCAGAGCAGTCATGGATGGGTTTCGCGTTATGAAAATGGATGATGCGGCTGGATTGGGTGATATATTTTGCACAGCAACAGGCATGATGGACGTCATCGTTAAACGCCACTTTGAGTCCATGAAAGATGGCGCTATCATTGCAAATACCGGGCACTATGATTGTGAGATTAACATTGAAGATTTGAAAACCGTCTCGAAAAGTATGCGTACCATCAGAGACAATAACGACGAATACACCATGGATGACGGCCGACGTATTTTCCTCCTTGCAGATGGGAGGCTTGTCAACCTTGCAGCAGCAGAAGGCCACCCCTCAGAAGTGATGGACATGTCCTTCGCAAATCAGTACCTTGCTCTGGTTCGTCTTGCCAAAGAAGCGGCAGGAATGGACCCCGTTGTCTACGACATATCCAAAGAACAGGACGCTGACCTTGCTACAACGAAATTATCCACATTGGGCTTTGATATTGACGAATTGTCTCCACAACAAATCGCCTACCTTGATGATTATACTGCAGGAACTTGATTCATTCCTCTTCGTATGGTTGAAGATGTTCCTCTTCTTCAGCGTCAAAATCCTCAAAATATTCGTAATGTGATTCAAAGTCAGGCAATCGTTGCTTCCAATTTTTAGGTAGCCCCGTGCCCTTGTCAATAATTTTGAGCATGCGTTCTTGCCAAGATTTGGGTTTTCTCTGCATGATGTACATGTAAAGAATTGATGTACGAATGTCTTCCTGTAGCACTGTATATCCTGTTGAGGCTTCAAAATTCATCGCTCGAAGTAGGTTAAACGCAGGACGATTGATGAGTTGGAACCACCTTTTTGCCGTTCGCATTGAGAACAAAACAACGAACAGAATGACCATGGTGGTCAAACAGAACGAACCCCAACCTTCTCCTGCGAATCGCTGAGAAAAATAGATCACTGCTAAGAGAAAGGGGACTGAGACCATGAGGAAGATGAAATTCTCAGAAATCGGAGGTTTCCGCATTTTTTGGCGAATGGCTTCCCAACCGTTGTGATGTTTCTCATAAGGTTTGAAAATCTCCTTTGAGTCCTGCATAGCAGCCGTACGAACAAGATTCAACAATCCGTTGATGCGCGTAAACTGTGAAGTGGGCACATCCATGTTTTCCTCTAAGATCGCTTCCAACCTTCTCTGAGCTAACTCATATTCACCCATGTCTGCGAGAATTGATGCCATTTCTACAAGGGGTGTTGCCTCATTTGGAGTATAATGACGGCACTTTTGCCACCAGTGGAGAGCGTCATGAAGTAAACCCAGTTCATCTGCCATGAGGCGCCCACCAAGAACCCACATGTCCAATCTTGAAGGATCCAAAGCAACGATTTTTTTCGCAGCGGCTAATCCTTGTGCTGCATCAAGCATTGACATTTGCTCTCCACGTAGAGGCATGGAAGCTTCAACACTCAGCGATAAGGCTTCGATGTGTTCTGGGTCAAGAGAGACTGCAAGTTTGGCTTGAGCCAAGGCTTCCTTTCTATCACCAACATCAAAGGCTTCTAAGGCATTGAGATAATGCGTTTCTGCACTCAAGCGATTCACCTCTCATCAGTCGTCGTATCGGTCGTACTTCCTTGGTTGGAGGTCGTTTGGCTCTCGGTTGTGGGCATGCCCTGGTCGCTTACCCTTCGCCTTGCGATAGTTAGAATCGTTGCTTCGTCGTTTGTCTTGATTGCGGTCACCAGAATCACGACGGTCTCCACCGTTATTGCGTCGGTCACCATCTTGGCCACCACTGTTGCGTCGGTCACCATCTCGGCCACCGCTGTTGCGTCGGTCACCATCTCGGCCACCGTATCCGCCACGACCACCATCTCGGCCACCACTGTTGCGTCGGTCACCGTCTCGGCCACCGTATCCGCCTCGGCCACCAGAGTCACGACGGTCTCCACCGCTGTTGCGTCGGTCACCGTCTCGGCGTCCTCCACCGTATCCGCCTCGGCCACCATCTCGGCCACCGCTGTTGCGTCGGTCACCGTCTCGGCGTCCTCCACTGTATCCGCCTCGGCCACCATCTCGGCCACCGCTGTTACGTCGGTCACCGTCTCGGCGCCCTCCACCGTATCCGCCTCGGCCACCATCTCGGCCACCGCTGTTGCGTCGGTCACCAGAACGGCCACCACCACCACCTGGGCGTGGGGCTTCACAGCGATTGCATACTTGACGGAATGCAAAATTGGAATTCTTACACTCCGGGCAGGTCCAGTCGTTATCGTTGTAAATCTCTTGACGATTGTTGTCACGGCGGTCAAACCGACCGCTGTCGCGTTGTGGACGACGGTCTGAGCGACCTCCGTTATCACGAGAGCCTCCACGACCGCCAGGCCGAGGCGCTTCACAGCGATTGCATACTTGGCGGAATGCAAAATTGGAGTTCTTGCACTCAGGACAGGTCCAATCGTTGTCGTTAAACGAAGAGCGTTGTTCTCTTCCATCGCCACGATGATCGTTACGAGGGGCGTTTCTCCTATCGTTTCCTCCACGACTTCTAGAGTCTCCTGAATCGCGAGAATCCCGTCGGAATTTTTCACGGTCTTGCCGAGGTTTCTTTGCCCGAATTGTTACATGGGAGCCTACAAGGTCTTCCAAATTGAGTTGACGATCGAGGTGACCAATGTGGGCCATGGGCTGGTCAGTAGAGCCCAATACTCCGTCGACCTTACCGACATATGTGCCGTTTTCTGCAAGGATTAGAATGGCATCAAGAGACGGGGATGAACCCTCGAACCGAACCAGAAGCCCGCCTTCATGACTTTGTGACTCAATAGTACCGGTAAACATGGTCTCTCCGTTCAAAACCCACGGCCTTCCCCTTTTGGTTGTGCCGGTTCATTCTTCGTTACGACGACCGAGAAGGGCTGCAATACCAACCATCGAGAGAACTGCTAACATCGAAAGCGACGGGAGTGCGCCGTCCTCCGCAGGTTCAATGACAAGGGTTGGGTCTTCACCAAGCACTGGAGGATTCACGCCAACGGTAAGACTGGCACTTGCGCCCGATTCATCCGTTGCTGTGATGATTACATCATAATTCTCCAGACCATTGGCCATACAAATTGCAATTGAAACATCAACTTGCCAGTTGATGTTATCTTGAACGAATCCTGATGTTTCTGCCTCACAAATTTTCAGTGAAAGAGAGACCGCTTCAAGGTCAGGGTCCGATGCAAGCCCATACAATGTGAACTCAATTCCACTGGAATCCCATGTGGCATTATCACCATCGAAATTTACGGCCACTGAAAGTTCAGGTGGTGAATTCGGTTTGATGGTTCCGAGGTCAAGCATGAAACTGTAAGGCAGCATGTTGGTAGCTTGTACTACGCCAGCGATAGAGAAACTTCCCGGACGAATTCCTTCTAGAGAGATTGTGACATCGGTTCCAGCGGCTGACACAGACGCAGTTGCATCGTCCAATCCTTCATATCCATCTTGGACGGCATGAGGATAAATGATGAATTCGTCAATAAATCCGGTAGGCGTCACCGTCATTACGACGGTTTTGCCGTCTTCACTCACTACAGCGGTTGAAGTGAACAGTTCGCCAAATTCCCATGTCCGAGTATTGTTTTCATCCTTTGCACCGAGTGGGTCGACCGGTACGCATGTGGCTTGAGCGCTGTCTCCTGAATTAGCTGATTGAGTGACAAAGAAATCTCCCAACACATTGGTGGAGAGGCTCCACCCGTCGGCATCAAAGGTGCAGTCCAATGACCATCCATCGTCGTCAGTTGCCCACTGGTTGCCCGTATCTGCTTCAGCAAACATTGTGGTTCCACCGCTGGTAGCGATCCGCGTACCATTCGCTGGAGCGGAACTGGTCCAAAGTGGAATATCATTGACTTCGGGAATTTGAGTTGTGAAATCCATGAAAACATTGCAGATAAGGTCCCACTGCGTGCGGTCAAAGGTTACCAGTTGAGTGAGTTGAAGTGCTCCATCTGGAAGATATGTTGAGGAAGGTGCGCCAATATCGTTGCAGTTGTCACCGCTTTCAGGAGTATTGTCGGTTGCTCGGAAATCGTACATTCGTAGACCGGATAGCACTGGGAAGGTCACGACAAGAGCTGCATTGCTCATGTTCGTGATGTTCAGCGCCACCGTGAAATTTGACACGCCTTGGTTGTTCAGTTGGTCCCAACGTACGTTATTTGTCTGTCCATCTGCAACATCCAAGTTGATTTCCATATCGTCGGTAACTGACACTGGAACTTCTTTGCAGTCCTGTGCCGCTCCGAAGTTCGTGCACGTTCGTGCTTCTTGGTGTTCCGCAGGCACCAAGTTGACCTCATCTAGACCGATTCCATCCTCAACGAATTCAAAGTCGTTCCAATCTACGCCACCGGAGTGGGGTGTTCCCTCACGCATTCCAAGGCGTGTTTCCATGTCAGCGATGCACTTGGGACCAATGCTCCGGACCGCATCTCGTTCGTCTGTACTGATCCAATCATTACCTCCACCGGGAAGTCCTTCAAACAATCCGTCAAGATTGTCACGAACAATAGGTGAATTGGAGCCGTTGACCCATGCATTGGCATACATGTCACCGGTCGCCCAGTCATCGAAGATTGAGAGTTCAAACAGAGCAAAATCGTACTCAAACAGGTCCTCAAAGGTATATCCACTACAATCGACATCGAGAGTATCTTGTCGTCCTTCGGCTTCCATTTGGATGGAATCATCGCTCAATGATGCGTTTAGGTTGGGGCCTACAACACTTGAAATCATCAAGAAAACAAGGGCTAGGGCGGTCAGATGAAGCGCTGCAGTTCTGCGTGTCATGTCCCGCCGTAGACTTTGGACTTCATAGACAATTGCCTTTGTACCATCACGGAACAAGGCCTTCCATGCGTCGGTGAAGTACCCACCAAGGAAAAACAGTCCAAATCAAAGCTCCGAGCCAGACCTGCCACGAAGCAACACCTCGGTCAACTGTTGGAAGTTGAGTTTCCAAGAGATGATGGTACACGCCGTTGGGAGAAAGAAGGTCAAGAGCCCCTTCCAGAGCAACCCAAGAGGGGTCGTTTGCTTCCCCAACCGCAACACCGGAAGCGTAGGCCACCATGGTCGTAACCAGAGCCCAAAGGAAGGTGAAAAAGAACCAAACACCAATTCCAAAAGCGATTGCTGTACCCTGTTCTTTGGCTGAAGTTGAGGCGATAAGGGCGAACAGTGTGTACCAAAGAAGAATCAGCCCTGTGGACACGAAGTAAACCAACATTTCAGTGAGGCTTGGCCAATCATTCATTCGATAGCGGACCACAACAAGACAGAGTACCATCAAGCCATAAACAGGGATTGCAATCGATTGCCAATAGCCCAAAATCAGCGCTGTCGCTTGATGCTTTCGGGGCATGGGTTGAGCAAGTCGGAGTTCCAACATCCCACTTGAACGATCACGGCTAACCCCGTCAAAAGAAAGGAGCACAGCGCACATGGTTGCTCCAAAAACAACGCCCAGTGATGCGTAAAACAAGACTTCCATAGGAGTTGAGGGTTGGTGGCCGCCAGGAAGCATGATGTCCGGGTCTGAAAATCCCCAAGCCATTCCAGGCAGGAAAAGAATCAGAATTGGGAGCATGATTTTCAGACGAATCCCGTACAATTGTCGGTTTCGGACTCGTTGACTCATGCGCCAGATTCGCCCCGCATCACTCATCTTCGCCACCCCTCTCGGTTCGCATTGGAAGCATTGCAGAAGACCCAACCTCCAAGGAGATGTCTTCCGGTTCCAAGCCCGTTGTAGCACACAGTAATTCAACTAAATTTGGAGCAATTGGAGACCAAGATGTGACCTGGCATGAGTCCATGAGTTTTTTCAGCACCTCTTCGGGGGCGCCACGAAACACGTAGGTCCATGATTGGTCATCTTGGTTAAATTCAAGGAATTCGTGTTCAATATCACTTAACAGCGAATGTACCTCAACATTGCCTTTCCCCTTGATTTGATAACGATTTGAGAGATTTAAGCGCGACTCCACTTCGTTCAAGTTCCCTTCATCAAGAAGTTGCCCTCTGTGTAAAAGGGCGATACGATCGATGAGTTGGTCCAAATGTGCAACCATGTGTGAAGAAATCACGACGGCAACACCTTTGTTTGCTAAACGCCTCACCAAATGAGTAAATGCTTCTGCGGCAACCGGGTCAAGACCGTTGAACGGCTCGTCTAAAAGCAGTACCTTTGGAGAACCGAGAAGAGCTGTTGCAATCGATAAACGCTGACGCATTCCTTGACTGAGGTTGTCCAATCGCTCGTCTTTACGATTGCGAAGACCCACCAAATCAAGCAGTCCGTCAATTCTCTTGTTCGGGGTATTGCGCATATCACCAATCGCTTCTAGAGCTTCACGAACGGATTGATTTCCTTGCCATCGGACTTGTTCGGGCATATGACCAACCCATTGACGAAGGTCGCCAACAGGTTTGAGTTCGGTGGATGAAAATCGTGCAGTAACCTCGCCCTCTTGTAGCGGAAGGATTCCTGCCATCATTCGCAAAAGAGTTGTTTTTCCTGCTCCATTCGGGCCAACCAGGCCAAGGACACTTCCAGCATAAAGGTCCAGATTAAGCCCAACAACACCGGGGCCGGACCTTTTGTTCCAAGGACGCGTGAAAGTTGGAGAAGAAATTTGATGCCGATGCTCTGCGTTGCGGAACGAGAGAAGTGGTTCCGCCATGGTCAACCTTAGGGGAAACCCTCGCATCAACCTTGGGACGACCCAAACCCTCATGATGCCCTGTTTGTTCATACGAACGAAGTTCATGGTCTGGCAAGGTTTCGTTCATTCACTCCTACCGCTTGTCGCAGGGGCTTTAACACTCTATTTCATCAACAGGAGAACCCCTCAGGAACCTCCGGTCCACTGGAGTGAACCAATTGGCCGTAACGGGTGTATCATGGCAGTGGTATTTGCCGTATTGCTGTGGTTTATCCCCTACGGAATATTGGTACTGCTTCCAATGATGCTCATCCTCTCAAGCATCAGTCCTGCTGCAAGAGAGGAATGGAAGATGTATCGGGCGCCCCGACTTGTAGCGCTCCTGCTGAGCGTCTTGGTGTTTGCAGGAGGAGGGATGCTCCCTGTTGCAGCTCCTTCTGCACCTGAAGAATGGGGGCAGCCGACCTTTATTGAAAACCCAGATGCGCCCCTTTATCCTGCCAGCGAGCAATACACTTGGCTGATGCCTTCGTTTGAGATTGTACAGTCTCTTTCCATTCGAATGCCGCATCAAACGGGAAGTGTTGGAGGTGAATCTTCGACGTTTAACATCGCCTTTGCATTGGGGGTAGAATCTTCACGAATGCAACAATCAATCGCTTTATTGGACGAACAAATCTCCTTTGTCCGACTTGACCCAAGTGAAGTAAAATTAGAACCAATATCTGCACCAGACACACACCGATACATCGGAGGAGACGAAGACATCACCCTCGAAGTCCGCTTGTTCAACATCAAATCACTGATCTCCACTTCAACGGATGGAACCAAAGTGGGCGAAGTCGTATGCGTAGGTTCTGCCTCGACAGGTGGACAGATGGATATGCTGGTGGTGGTTCGCCCCGTAGGCCATAGTTCAATCACCAACGACCGATATGCCGAAACCTACACCCTTGAATGGTACCAACATCTGATGGCTTCATGACACCTTTTCCAGGTCAAAGCGCCGCATGAAAGTGAAGAAGAATGGAATGCCGTGTTATTGGCGTACCCAAGAACCCGCTGTGTAACGGTATACAATCGGCACACCTGTTGGGACTTCAAGACCCAATACTTCCTCGTTGGAAAGCCCATCAAGATGCATGATAATGCTGCGTAACGAGTTACCATGGGCTGCAACAAACAGGTTTTTTCCCGACTCGATGGCAGGAATCAATGTGTTCTCAAGATAGGGGATGGTACGCTTTGCTGTCAGTTCAAGCGATTCGCCGTTGGGAGGAGGGACGTCAAAGGAGCGGCGCCAAATGTGAACTTGTTCAGCACCGTATTGCTCTCGTGTTTCGTCTTTATCCAAGCCTTGGAGGTCACCGTACATGCGCTCGTTCAACTGCCAGGCTGCGTGAACAGGGAGAATGCTGTCTTTGGCCGCGTCGCCTCTGATTTGTGACCATTGGCGCATCCGAGACTCGTTTTCTGAAAGTCCTTCTTCCATTTCTTGACTGTACTGGAAAACGGGTGTACGTCCGCTCTCATGTTCGGACATGGCGATCATGGCGGTCATTTGAGCACGGATGAGCATTGAAACATGGACCTCGTCGATAGGAAGGTGAGCAATCGCCTTTCCACCTTCACGGGCTTCATCGATTCCTTTGACTGAAAGTGGGACATCAACCCAGCCGGTGAAAAACCCAGCAGCGTTCCACATGGATTGGCCGTGACGCATCAGGATTAGCAACGACATGAGGGTGCCTCAGTCCATCCACGGGCCGGTAGGGCATGAAGGTGGCGGCAATTCTATTCACAGAATATTGGGCAAAATAGCGAGAACAAGAATTGGGAATACACCCATTGCAATATCTCGAAGTAACAAAATGAACAGTGTCTTTGTGTTTGTTTTTGCTATTTTATCAAATTCTTCTTGCATTTTATCATCTACAATTTCCGACAACTTTCCTGCTCCAGCTCTTGCTGCTTCAATAGCAGCACCAACTGCGACTGATGTCAATAGAGCGCCTGGATTCAATTTTCTAGCAAGCAACGCTCGGGAGCCCCATACTTTGAGTGAACGTTTGCCAACACGTTCTACGGGTCGTTCTTCATTCGTTTCCTTCTTATCTTTCCTAGAGAATTTGCGTAGCCAACTACGAGCACCAAGACCAACATTTGCAGCTTTTTTGAGTTTGTCAATATCATATCTTGATACAGCTTTCAACATCCTCCTAACGCGTATAATTCTAAAGAAATCTAGAATAAGCCATACAATAGCAGTTAAGATCAATAAAAGAATACCAAACGATGGTACTTGCTCCCATGTCTGCCAGCCTACAGGATCTGCAAGAAGTCGAAGAGTGAAAATAATCAAAGCTGGGATTGCAAAGGCTAATGTCTCATTAATTGCTAAAATTGTAAAACCTTTGACGGGAAGTGTTCGGAGTTGTTTTATTGCCCATCCACTATGCGGTGCTAATTTTTTGATGGCAGCACGAAATGGAATGATCAAAAAGAAGACTCGCATTAACAAAGGAAACCATATTATGAACCAGACATATGCTGACCACGGCCCTTCGGGCGGGAATGATGGGAACTGCAATGGTTGGGAAACGATTACGAGCCAGGAGAGCTGCCGATGATCCAGATGGAAATGGAAGACTGCTCATCACCTGGCAGTCATCATCAGAAGCAAGCATCTGGACAACAGCCGAGACCGGCAAATCGATTCTTATCCCAGCAACACTGGAAGGCGC
>MDTC01260025.1_pt1 | contig 15926 bp, 5 predicted proteins | sample 811181 | NCBI WGS metagenome assembly MDTC01 (sample SAMN05326644, study PRJNA326480) | marine metagenome | isolation source: seawater | place: Pacific Ocean: North | collected 2011
CATCATCTATTCGTTGGTGTAAGTTGCTGCTGACATCATCTATTCGTTGGTGTAAGTTGCTGCTGACATCGAGTAGGCTTAGATTTAATGTATTAACGTCGGTCTGTAAGTTGCTACTAACATCTAGTATGCTTGCCTCTAAAGTATCGAGTTGAGACTGTATGTTTGTTTGTATTCCAGATAAAGTATTTATTTCTGTATCGGTAATAGTGTTAATCCCGCTACAATCTAATTGTCCGGTTACTTTTACTCCAGAGTTGAATTCAAATGGTTCATTATTGTTAGACATTTTTTCTAATCTGCCTCCTATAATTACATCATTTAGGAAAAGCGTTGAACCAGCTAAGACATTAGTATTATCAGGAAAGGTTTTTTCTAATTCAGCTATGGTTGGTAAAGCGGTTGTTGTATCAGCATTAAAAGAAGCGTCAGAATCTGCAAGTGCAATCTCGCTACCTCCTAGCGCATAAATTCTATTTACACGCAGTCTATTAACATCGGTGGTTTGTGCAGTGGCTAAATTCCACATATTTGTATTTGCGACCACTGTTAAATCCCCCTGTATTTCAACATTACTTGATACATCTATTTCTCCATCTACCGTCAAATTACCGGATATGTCTACATGTTTAACACACGTAAGATCTCCCTCAAGTTTTGTAGTATCTTTTACAAGTAATGAACCGTGTACCTCCTGATTGCTTTCTGTAGTAATAGTATTAACGGTTAAATTTTGTTTAACAAGTAAATCACCAGAAATATTTACATTTTGATTAAAGGAAGCGTCTAGGTCCACCTCTACATCACCTTCGATGTGGATACTATCGTTATGTAAAACAATATTAGAAGCAGAAATATCTAACTGGTTTGCTTGACTAGAATAAATTCTTGCGTTCATGGATTCATCTGTATTGTTATGCGTAAAACTAATGGGACGCCTTTCACTCATGATGGCATCACCTATAAGAGTAGCGTTAATAATCGCGGCACCTTTATTGCGATTTTCATTAGTTAATACTTGAAGTAAAGCATATGAATTAGCATTTTGACTAATATCATTAACGATAATAGAGCTAGTGTTAAAAGATAATACACCAGAAGCATCTATGGTTGAGGAAATCACATTACCAGAAATATCGGTTTTATAAATATTTTCATTAAATCCATCGCTTGACTGACCAAAGTCGCCATGAAGGAAAAGAAGGTTATTATTGCTTTCTTCTAGAGCTAAACCAGTAGAAGTAGTAGTTTCACCTTCTTCAATAATAAGTTTATATCGGGAGGTTGCATCAACCATAAACACTTCTCCTACAAGGGTGGTATCTCCTCTAACAATTAAATTATTAGAAATATCTATATTGCCAGATACCTGTAAATTTGAATTCATGGATACATCCCCATCAAATATGGAGTTGCCAGTAACATCGAGATTTGAATTCATGGAAACATCTCCCTTTAGAGTGGTTGAACCATGAATAAAAATATCGCTATGACTAGTTATATTTCCACATACATCAATATTTCCACTTACATCTACACCTTTATGAACGTATAAATCTTCTTCTATTGTCATATCTACCCCATTATCTAAAATAACAGAATTCATGGTTGAAGTAGTACCGCCAAATGTAGTATTTGAGAATACAGTAGTGTTATCTTTAAATTGGGATTGCATATTTCCAATTTTAAAATGAACTTCTCCGTCTGCATATAAAGAATAACTAGCATCATCTGCATTTTGTGAATTTATTTTTATTCCATATGGATATGATGTTTTAGCATCTTCATTATCATCAAACCCGGTAGGATTAACTACTAAACCTTGTATATTTAAAGTAGGAATGATTGCTTGATTGGAGGTTAAGGTACTCATTCCAACGGTTGCATCAAATTCAATTTTTTCCCCTCCTGAGAATTTTACCGCATTAATAAATTCTGTTTTTTTAGATACATATAACATATTTTCACTAATGTCACTATAATCACTTATATTAGCAAAACTTGCATCATGTAAGACAACACTTTTACCTTCTCCTACAAATAAACCGGTTGTATATGTCGTATTAGATATATCGGTTGTTTTATCCATGATATTAAGTGTATTTGCGTTAGCGATAGAATTATTAATAATAAAGTATTCATTACTAGAATCGGTGACGGTATTTTCAAAATTCATTTCTGAACCATAAAAATTTTCTGAATATAATTGTGGTATAATTACTCCAGAACTGTCGTTTGCTGTAAAAACAGGACTATTACTATCGCTTGGTCCATGTAATTCCATAATATTACCGTCGCCGGTTTGAGTAAATTTTGCGATGACATCATCTTGCTCGCCGGAAATAATAATAGTTTGACCCCGATCCTCCGCTGTAAAGCTGCTTACAGCTATTGCTTCGGTCGCGGGAAAAATTAAAGTTCCGGTGACCTGTAATGTCCCAGTTATATTAACTAGCGAAGCATCTATTACAGGTAATGTATTTGAATTAGATTCATCACTAACAGTTAGAACACCGCCTAGATTTAAGTTGTTTTCTATAGTACATCCCTTATTCATACTAACATCTCCAAAAACTTCCAATTTATTCATACTGGTGTCTCCTGCGATGGTTAAATTATTTACTTGAGTATTACCGCTTACATCTAAATTACTATTAAAAGAAACATCTCCTCCAACCGTTAAAATATCTTGCATAACAATTTTATTATCAAACGTTAAATTAGATTCAGCGATGTCTATGGTGCCTGCTGTTAAAACTCCGGTTATATTAACATCTCCTTGAATTTGGGTATTTCCGCTTATATCTATATTATAGTCGGTGTTAATAGTTTCTACATTTATTCCCACCCCTCCGCTACTGTCAATAATTAAAGAGGTTTTAACGAGGTTGTCGTCGGTATCTACTCTTTTAAAATTAACTATATCGTCGGAATGGTCTAGCTGTTGTATCTCTATTGCAGTTTCTATACCTAAAGGTTTAAGTAAAATATTACTTGCGTCAGTTTGTAAAGATGTATCACCTAAAAATGTACTAATTCTAGCTGTTTTTGCAATTAATACCGAACAGGATAAATCTTCAATATGAAAACCGGTTCTATCAACATATCCCTTTTTAGACATATAATTGTTTTCGGTTTCCGCTGCAGAAATATCTCGCACATAAAAATTGAGTTTTCCAAAGTCCTGCTCTCCGTCGTGTTCCCCACCTATTGAGGCATAATTCCCGCTACAATCCGGATTGCTAGTAAATACATTTCCTAACATTAATCTTGCATCATTTTCTGTATCGTTATTTTTTAAAAATAATGCATTTTGATCCGTACCCGTTAATACGTTTGGTATATTTGAAACCACTAACCGGCCATCGTTATCTTCTAAGTATTCAATACTATCTTCATTTTTTGCAATAGTTAGGTAATTTAATGAATTGCTCATGTTATTTACGGTTTCATTTGTTGTACGCTGTGCCAGTCTATAAGGTAGTAATACATCATCTGGGTCTAGGGTTTTAAGATAATCGGATTGATTTTCTCCTATTTGTGATAATATATTATAATTACTTGTATTCACCTGTATATTATATACATTTAGAATGGTATCGTTTCCGATGAATGGAGAAGGTAATATTTGTTTTTCAAGATGGAATTCATCTAAAATATAAAACAAAGCGTTATTTTTAAGCGACGTTCGGTTCAAACTTGCATCGGAATCCTGAGAAACATTATATACTTTTATAAAACCAATATTTGCCTTTACTCCAGGTATTTTAAATTTAATATCTTTTCCATAACCATACGTATCAAAAGAATCGTCTAGAATTGGATTTGCTGTATCAAAATGATCAACAGAATCTAAAAATATATTTTCAATTTCATCTCCATTTATGTCATATACTAAAATTTTGGATATATAGATATCGGTATCATTATTAGTTTTAAAACGTAATGTCGTATTAAAAGAAAAAACACTAGGAAAAACGGTATTTAAAAATGCGTTATAATTATCTTGATGTTCTATATAATCGTTTAAACTTAAAATACTATTTGTATTAGGTGCATCTCCAAGCGTATAGTAAAAGATTACAGGATTTGCTAGATTATAAGAAGTACCTGAAATAATAATTCTTCTACCATTTGAGGCGTATGCTAAATGTTCTCCGTAGACAACACTGCCTTCTCCTAGAGCAGATTCAATAAAACTAACATCTGTAAATGAAAAATAATCATCTGTAATACTTAAGGACTCTATTTTTACTTGGTCTGAGTCTTTATATGCAACAAAAAACCCATCATTACTAATGGCGACGTTGGTATTGCTGCTATCTATATCGTAGCTTTGAACTTCTAGCCACTCGTTTTGTTGTGTTAAGTCGGCGGTATTTATGCTATTGATTGCATATTTACATATTTTGCTTTCTGTAGTTACGGTGGCTATATCTCCATAACTATTTATATTTACGGAAGTTATATTTGATAAGTTAGTATTATTATAACTAACATCCGTATATACCGTAAAATTACTTTCATTTGCTATTGCATAATACTCCCCCGTTGAATTAAGAGATACCGATGTAGCTATGGTATCGGTAATTTCACTAGAATCAAATGATTCTGTAACAGTATTAAAAGTGTAATAAATAACACCACTAGGATCTCTTGAAATAAGAATTTTTTCTCCGTTGTGATTAAGTGATGCGGAAACATAGCTACCATCTATAAACGTATCAACGTCATATCTACTCCAGTGATCTATACTAGCATAATACCTATATGTTAATAGTTTTGACGATGTCCCTATTAGTATGGATAATCCATCATGACTTAGCTCAAAAATATAATCATCGCCAATAATTCCCAAATTACTGCTTATATCTAATTCATGATACTCGGTTGAAGGAACGTCAGTAGCATCGTCGGTAGAACGGTCGGGGATAGTAGTACTTTCTGATATAAGATAATTATATACTTTTCCAGTATCTTTATCAAAGATAGAAAGTCTTACTCCATCATTAGATATTTTCATTTCAGTAATATTGTGGAGTAATTTTCCGTATTGACCATTAAATTCATCTATATCGTGTTCTGGTTCGGGCTCAGGTTCGGGTTCAGGTTGTGGTTCAGGCTCAGGTTCAGGCTCGGGTTCAGGCTCAGGTTCCGGCATTTTAGCGACAGAAGTACCTTCAATTCTACTTAAATGAGTAGTATATATACCAATATGAAAAGGAAGTGTATTGTAAGTACCCTTATTACCATCATCCCTAATAAAGAAATATAAACAATAATTTTTTGTAGAATCAGTTAAGTCTAAATAATTAAGAGAATTGTCTGTTTCGCTGCTTGCGAAGTTAAAAATAGGATTACTGCTAACATCATATTGAAATTGATAAAAATGGTCATAACCATAACTTCCATTAGAAAAATACGTGTATGCGGTGTCACTATATTCTCCATCTACTGTAAATACTTTATCGCCATTACTACCGGTGCTGGCATCAGCGTTATTTGTAGATTCTTTTCCTGTTCCTCCAAGATGCATATAAACTTCGCGCACGATCCCATTTCCTTGAGTTAGATTATTAGATATGTCTTCATCCACTATCCAATATCCCATTTCTAAATTTTCTCCGTAATACTGATATTGTTTAAAGGCATTAAATGATAAAGCATATAATGCGATTTGACTGGTGTCACTGCCTAATTTTAATTTAAATAATTTTTTATAAAAAATATTATTTCTTTCGTTCCATCCATTAAATGTTCCAGATGAATAAGTTATATCTAAATCGGTTATTGTATCATTTTCACTATAATAATTTTCACCGCTGTTTTTGCCCCATATTTTACATGTTAATCTATCAAATTCATATATGGAGTTTAAGTAAAGGAATTCTCCAGCAATATTAATATCGCCTTCGAAAGATGTCGTCCTACCGTTCTCATATGTAGATGCAGAGGCCAGACCGGACATTTAATTTATACATAGATTATAAAGATTAGTTTAAAACCCGATAAAAAGAAACATAATAATTTTATACTATGACATCACCTGAATCAGCAACGGAACATTCTTCGGCTGACAAAATACATACAAATTCAATACAAAATTCAGAACTAAGTAAATTTCTGAATATTGTTAAAGCTTTAATGATAGGCCCGATTCTATCAGAAAAATCACCGGAAGATAAAATTAGAGATTTTACCGATAATTTAGGAGACCTCTTAATTTTCTTATTGAGTATATTTCTAAATATAAAAGAAAATATCATAAAATTTCTGTCCGAGTGCTAGTACCTTTTTTATAGTTCCTTTTTACAAGTAATAGGCCATTCCATTTGTAGTATGTTTAAAATGACATTTCTTATATAAAGGCATTACTTCATCTGTACAATTTAGAATAACTTTATAGCAATTTTTAGATTCTGCATAATGAATTACATGATTTATTAATTTTACAGCTATACCCTGTAGTCGGTAGTTTTCATCTACAACAACATCCTCTAAGTGCGCAACACATTTTCCTCCATGTATTATTTTTTGCTCTATAAAAACACTAATCATTCCTACAAATCGATTGTGCGATGTATAGACAAATATCTCTTGATTATCCGGTAAATTAGCGATAAGTTCAGAAAAATGTTCCTTTGAAAGAATCTCCGCAGATGTCAACTGTTTTAACAAATAACATGCATCCTTACTTGTCATATTAGTTTTTTTTATAGATTGTATCATATAACCTAATAGTATATTATATAATCTAATTTTACACTAGTCGGGAATCGAACCCGAGGCGACCGCTTGGAAGGCAGTCATGTTACCACTACACCACTAGTGTTTTATATAAGTAGAAGTATTTATATTTAAATATATTTTTATTAAATATATACTATAAAATGACAACCTCGGTGGATTACGATGTTTCTAATTATTCATTAGAAGAAATGTATGAACTAATAGGTCTTAATATGGAAGATGAATTAACTAGCGATATTATAACAATTGAAGCGGATTTATTAATTAAAAAATATAATGAAGAAAATAATGAATCTTTAAAAAACTTCTTTATTAATGTAAAAAAAATATTATTAGACGATATATACGTTTCAAATAATGAAGAGACCTTAATAATAAGTGAAGAAAATCCTGGAAATGATATAACTCTTCAAAATGTTAAAAAAAATCCTAAATTTGATAATGTAATTAAAAGAATGGTAAATATAGATAGTGCATACCGTTTAAATACTTTTCCGTTAAAAGATGACGATGTCAGGTATAGTGATATAACTGATGTGGAGACAACAATATACAGCAACACAGATTTTACATGTAATTTAACGGATAAATTAAATAATGTATTATCGTTAACCTTACACTCGGTTCAGATTCCGTATTCTTGGTACAATATAAACAGATATAACAATACCTTTAAAATAGAAAGCAACGAAATAACGATTGAACCTGGAAACTATACAGTAGACGAATTGGTTACCACTATCAATCTAGACCTTAGCAATAATGATCTTGGAGAGATTACATACAACAAAAGTTCGTACAAAATAAATATAGAATTAACATCTCAAATGGAAATAACATTTTATAGCACAGAGACCTTTTTTGTAAATTCCAAGTCAAATTATAATCTTGGTTGGTTATTAGGATTTAGAAACTCAATATATAATAGCACTACGATTACAGGAGAAGCGATAGCTAATCTAAATGGACCCAAATATTTTAATATTGTACTGGATGAATTTAAAAGTAATTTAGCAAATAAGGGTATTGTTTCTATTGAAACCAGTGAAAATAAGTTATCTTTACCATCGTATTTTTCAAATGATCTTTATTTAGCGGATACACCGGAACTTAACAGAAGAGAAATTCCACAATATTCAAATATACGACAAATCAACGATACATTTTTTCCAAAAAATATAACTAAAGCACAAGAAACAACGATAAACGAAATTATTAAATCCAGAAATGAAACCACAAAAACAAAACTAAAGATTCCTAATAATGAAAACGTTTTTGCATTTATTCCGTTTCAAAAACCAACTGAATATGGAGATATTATATGCATAGAAGGTAATCTAGAAACGAATAGTAGGGTTTATTTAGGACCAATTAATATAGAGAAATTAAGGATAAGACTGGTAGATGATGTAGGAAATACGGTAGATTTAAATGGGTTAGATTGGTGTTTTTCGTTTATTGTAGAACAATCATATTAAAGTTAATGTATAATATATATATATAAATGGCTAGTATACCATCAAGTGGAGGACAAGGTTCCGCGATGTCATATGCCGCATCAGCAACAATAAATTCAGGATTTTCAAATACTAGTGTAAGTAGTGGAACCGTTAATTATACGGATGCTGGTTCCAGCGATGATGCTAATAACGGACATTCTTTATCTAGATTTATAAATCCTTTAAAAAAGAAAGAAATCACCAAAGTTTTAAATATAGACAGTCGGTTTAGAGACAATTATTATAGTACTACTAGTACAGATTACAACGTGAAACTACCTTTGTCGTTTGAAAAAGTAATACAGATGGAATTGATGCATATAGAATTACCACTAACTTTTTATGGAGTGACAAAAGAAAAAGGTAATAATTATTTTTGGATTAAGTTCGACGGTCTTTCGAGTACAGATGATGATGAATTTGTTCAAGTAGAAATACCAGACGGTAATTATAGTTCTTCAACGATAACCACCGTTATAGACGACGCAATAGCTAGTTTTATAACTAATTACACATCATTAAATTCAGATGACAGTAACGCTGAAATAACTATAAATACTGTTATAGACGAATACACCAATAAATTTCATTTTGTAGTAAACAACTTTGATAGTACTCGGTTCGGTAGTTATGAAATAAATTTTAGCTGCCCTTATCTAGAGGAATTTGACAATACAGATAAGCAAAGAGACACCTACAATACCACCGACGGAACATCATTACAATTAAAACTAGGATGGTCATTAGGATACAGATTTTCAAAATATATTTCATCCTCAAGTACTTACGAAGGGGAAGCTCCATTTGAGAATCCTTTGCCTAGATATTTATATATTGCAATAGATGATTATAACAATAACGTAAATAACTGTATATTTTCAGCATTTAATTCATCAATATTAAATAAAAATATATTAGCAAAATTAGGATATTTTGGTAATGCGTATGAAATATATAAGGCCTATAAAGTAGATGACGGACAACATTTTAGAAATTATTTTGGACCGGTGACAATTAGAAAATTATCTATTAAAATAATAGACGAATTTGGGAGGCAAGTAGATTTAAATAATATGGATTTTTCTTTTGGATTGGCACTAACTTGTCAATATGATTAAATTCTATTTTCTTGAAATTCTTTCCACGATTTTGGAATAACTTTAGTTCCTCCATCATATTCTATTGCGTATTTATTTTCGAGCATCCAGGTATTTAAACATGTTTTACCTATGTATATATCTGCGAGTAATCTGCCATATTTATCATATGCTATATTTTTTAACAAAATTTTTTTATGTAAAATTTTGCTAGAAAGAGCGTCCCTAGCATTTATAGCCGCATCTTTTTCATCCTTCGTTTTTCCCTTTATTTCAGGAGTATCTATTCCTCGGAAACGAACACTCCATTTATAATATTGCTTTGAAAATCTATATACCTTTGCACAAATTGTTATTGTATCTCCGTCGTAAACTTTAATAACGGTTATATCATATAACGTAGGTATATATGTTTTCAAATGTTTTGAATCATGAACCTCTTTTGGGTGTTGTTTACTTATTCTGCAACCCATTTATATTTATTTATTTTCAAACTATAAATTTCAATTTTTATAGTTTAGATATAAATAGTTTTAATGATATGATATATATATGGACGATCCAGCGTTAAGTTCAGCCGAGACTAACGCATTTGGAGGTAAAACTACCCCCAAGTCTCAGTCCAGTGGCGCTTTTGGTAACATCGTTAGTGGTGAGAAAGTAACAACACCCACTAACAAAAACACCTCTACTACTTTAAGTAGAGATAGAGATACAACAGATGTAGATGAAACCGGAAACTACATAATTAAAAACGTACAGCATAACACGGTAATAGTCAATAATAATTTAAATGACGATAATCAAGGTACGTTTGAAATGAAAGATATTAAAACCACCGATACTCGTGCTGGTAGAAATAAAACGGCAAATATATCAGCAGGAGAAGAAACTATTTTAAGAAAAAGCGGCGAACAGTATAATCACATAAGAAATTCGATAGATTCTAGTTTAAATGTCACCGGAGAAATAAATATAAATTTAAAGAAAGAAGATGAAAAAATGAAAATAGCAAGTGTCCCTGATTATGAAACTTTGATGGATATTACTAGAGGATTTTATTCTCAGTCGTGTAGAACAAATAATACATGCAAGACTAATACGGATGGAGATATACCTTACAATATGGATGTAAATGTATCAAATTTAAGTACTACTTCAACTTATTCTCCGGGTAGAAGTAAAAGACCAAACGAAACCGTCTATCAATATTTTACTCGGCTTGGAATAACAAACAAGGAAGAATTAACGGAGCTTTCTAAATTTAACGTTTATGCAAATTATTCTTTGTCGACCAATTTAATTGATTTTGAAAAGCTTGAATCGATCATTTCTTATACGATTCAATTGGAAGGACATGTACTTGGAAGTTTTATAACTAATGCAACACTTCAATTATTTGATTTAAATGGAAATCTACTTGCAAGTACGACTTCTGATAGCCAATATGGTAATTATCAAATTATTACCGAAATAAATGCTAATATAACACATGGATACCTCGAAGCAACCGGTGGTACAATTATTTATGGTCAAGACGAAAATGGAAATAGTTTAACCGCAGAAAATAAACATAGTTTAAGGTGTTATTCTAATTTAAATGATTTCAATATCGATACTTCCGATATCTATGATAAAAATATAACGGTTCTTAGCTCCATTTTAGGAAGATGCTTGCAAGGGTCGCTAGGAGATAGTAATATTCTACTTTCTAGTGAAATAGATTCTATTATAACTACCGATACCAATAAAGTTATAAACTGGTTAAATACGGTGGTTCTAGATGATTTTGATTTCGATTCGACCCTTGATATATCTCTTAATTCTTCCCAATTATACGTAGATTATATAAGAGAACCCAGAGATGTAATAGCCTCTTTATTTAATAATAAATTATCATCAGTTATTACAATCATAAATGAATATCAACAGTCCAATATTTCCGGAACCAATCTGTATGAAAGTATTCTAGAAAAGTTGTCGTTATACATAAGAGATGAAATTACCGATATCTCTTTTACAAGCGTTGTTGAAACCATAGCAACCGAAATATATTCAGAAGCCGAACAGATTTATTTAAATACTAATGGTACTACTGATACTTTAACATACACCCAAGAAAATTATATTAGTGATGTATCTGACTTATACAGTATTTCTAAAAGCGAAACACTTTATTATGATGCGAATGGTTTGCAATCAACCGAAGCAAATGCTGTATATACGGTGACTATTGGATATGACACAATTAGTAGTAATGAAGATATTAGTACCATCTTAACAAGCAGCAATATTGCAACTGATGCACTAAATGAAATAGAAGAAAATATATTAACAGAAATAAGTATTTTAAATGCTACGATTAAGGATATTGCCGGTACAGTATCGTCAAGCGCTGGTTTAAAACTAGAACCAAGTTATTTAAAAGTAGATGGTTCATTTCTCAGTTTGTATAGTAATGCAATATCAATTGCATTTGGATCGCGCTTTACAGTACTTAATTCTTATAGTAATTATTGGAATTTAATTCCACCGGAACCGGAACCAGAACCAGAGCCCGAGCCGGAACCCCAACCAGAGCCGGAGCCTCAGCCCGAACCACAACCAGAGCCCGAACCTCAGCCGGAACCGGAACCAGAGCCCGAACCTCAGCCGGAACCGGAACCAGAGCCGGAACCTCAGCCGGAACCTCAGCCAGAACCGGAACCTGAACCGGAACCGGAACCGGAACCGGAACCTGAACCGGAAATTAACACCGAAGTAAAGATACCTACCGATTTTGAAAATAATGTTATTTACATATCAAATTTTCGAGAGATAACGGATACCGGTACTTTATCGAAAAGAATTACACAAAATGATAATGAAATTGTCATATACAAAATTTCATTGCTCAAAAACGACGTAATTGGTTCTTTAATACTAGAGGTTTCAAACATATCTTCAAATAATGAAGTAAATGCTATAAATTATGTAATCCAGAAAGAAGAGTCATTAGACTATATTGATAATGGCTCTCACTACGTACTACCACAAAGGAATTTCTTGGAATCACATGTAGATATACAGTTAAATAACACAGTTGATTTGCTTAAAACAAATGCAGGAACATTTAAAATAAACTCTTTGACTGGCGATGAAAGTTTCTTCTTGATTCTTTTTGGAAATCCCGATGAATTGGACAGCATGATTGATATTTCCTTTTCACTTACTGTTGTTGTTGATAGAGAACCTCAACCTGAGCCTGAACCTGAACCTCAACCCGAGCCTCAACCTGAACCTCAACCTGAACCTGAACCTCAGCCTGAACCCGAACCTCAACCAGAACCCGAACCTCAGCCTGAACCTCAGCCTGAACCCGAACCTCAACCCGAACCTGAACCTCAACCCGAACCTCAACCAGAACCTGAAATAGCTCCATTTTTTGTAGATTTTGATAAAGTTGTTATTGAACATCTCGGTCTTTTAACAAACGGTTTTTCCGTATCTAGAACTATAGACAAAGATTTACACGGTAGCGTTAAAGCATATTCTTTTTCAATTCCACCGGATAAACAGGTAGAGTTTTTAAGTTTTACTGCCAGTAATTCAGGGGCTATACCATATGCAATACAATCTGATACACTTAGCATAGATATTGGAAATTATGACACCATAAATGAGGATAATACCTATATTTTTAATTCGTTAAATGGTCCGGTTCAAGATGAAAATATGTTGTTCTACAATAATACCTTAAAAGAACTAAAAGGAGGAGCAAGCGGTAATAATTTTGTTCTTATTATTAATAATGTGTTAGTACAAATTCTTCAGTTTGCATTAGTATTTGAAATAGATATAGAACCACAACCAGAACCGGAGCCCGAACCTGAACCTGAACCACAACCTGAGCCTGAACCACAACCAGAACCTGAGCCGGAACCGGAACCAGAAGGAGATATTTTTAAATTTGAACAAGGTATAATATATTCCAGTGCGTATGGAGATTTCTTTGATGAAGACTGGAATAGACTCTCGGCTGAAATAGAGACGGATGGATATAGTGGTACTTTTGAAACAGCCACTACAATACTGAAAAGTATAATTAAGAGGACTAACCAGGATACCATAAATGTAGTTATTCATACGTTTAATCCCACAGATTATTATGGAACGATCGGATACGCTTTAGTTTACGATGAAGATGAAACTATTCCAGATGGTTATGGAAGATATAATATTTTCTTTAATCCTGAATATATTTATAAAGAAACTGAATACTATGATAACGGATCTATTCGCATACCAGGTTCCGGCGACTTCTTTATTGGAGATACACAAATAGACGCATCCGTCATGATTATGTTGCACGAATTGCTTCATTTACTTGGTGTTGGTCTAGGAGATGCTTGGTATAATAATTTATTGTTTAAAAGTGGTACTACTTTAACTAGTTACTTTCCCTCAAATTTAACCCCCAACTATCTACCAGAATTTTCCAATTTTAGTACAGCAAATGTTGTCGCTTGGGGTGGAGAAAATGCCATAAAACAATATAAAAAAATATTAACCGATTTTGGCTATAATACGACAAATATTAATTACTTACCTATTGAAAATAGTGGTGGTTCTGTTTCAGCTCTACAGCACCCAGAAGAAGGACGATATGTATACAACGGACTAAAGTATGCGGAATACATTTACATAGATGGAGCTCATTATCCAGTAATCTTAAATGATATTATATCTGCTACTATAGATTCAACCCAAGGTGATCAGGCCTATATTACTGAAGTAACATTAGGATTATTAGAAGATGTAGGTTTAGATGTAAATTACGATTCTCCTTATGTCACCACTCTTTCTTCAGAAAATACATTTACTTTAGTTTTTGCCACGTATTTCCCAGCTAAAGGTACAGCTCTTACGTCTAAAATTGTAAATGGTACCATAAATGTAATTGACCCATTTTCTGGTAGTACTATTGGTTCTACGCTTACAGATTCAAAAGGTAATTTTTCAATTACATATGTGACCACATCACCTTATGTATTAATTGTATGTGAAGGAGGTACTACTACAGCACAACGGTCTCAAAATTTCTTGGGACGTTTATCGGGAATAAAATTACGCGAATATGATAACGTATCGTTAAATCAGGATGATATAGCACTAACATCTATATCTAGTTTAATAGCCAGTTTTATAGAAAATAGAAGACAAACTTCTGATGATATAACAGATATTAACATTAATTCTATTTATTCAAGCACATTAACTAGATTTTCATCATTACTTAACATACCGGAAGATGAGCTACAAGAAGATTATATAGAAACAGGTAATTTAAATGTAGCCTTAACATCCGGAATACTTAACATTTTTACATCTATTATTGCAGGAGCAAATAGAAATTTGAATAGCGATGGAATTAGTGAAATATTCAGTATAATTGCAAATACAGAAAGCGATTCTTCTATTACGTCCTCAGAATTCATAAGAGAAGTTCTTATAAACTCAAATTTTGTTGAAAATAGTTTAAGTTATTTGGTCACTAAAACAGCCATAGAAAGCGTACTCGTGGACTTGTCTACAATTAATATTGAGGATACTGACAATATTAGTAGTATTATAACGTCCATAGAAGAAGAAATTCTTATCTCAATTGAAGCGGGTCTACAATTAGAAATTAATAATGAACAAGATGTATGTTTTAATAACATCTCAGTCACCACCGATGAAGATATTATACCAGAAACTAGACTTCAAACGGCTATATCGACCCTTGAAAGTATCGTGGATGAAAGTGGCAACAGAATAATATCTGATTTAACCATAGCTAATATATCAAACATTACAATAGATATATCTGGTAGTAAAATAACAGACCTATTCGTAGATATGACTAGTAATTTCAATTGGCCTTCTTTTGATAATTCTGGAAACATTAGACTAGTTAGAGATTCTATTCTCGACATTATCTTTGAACAAAATACGGATTCTACGTCCTTTATTACATCTAAACAAGCTCTTGGTATATTAAATGATGACCCAGATGGAGTAAAAGTAAATAAAGACAACGATTTTACAGACGTAGAAGTATTTTCTTCAAGAAACACATTAGTTAATATAGATTATATACTTGAAGAACAACGTTCAGCTTATTTCAATATTTCAAATACTAAAGATGCTATTTCCATATTAAAATCTGGATATACAGATACCACGAGTATTTCTCAGTTAGATTTTATAAGGATTGCTGACGGTAGTCTTATTGTTGCGGATTACAATAGAAGAGACGATGATGGAAACATTTATACGGAAAATTTGAAAACTGGTGATTATTACATGTCTGTTGTTGGTACGTTATTTTACATAGACGGTTTATTTACAGAAGGAGAACATGAACCTCAACCAGAGCCGGAGCCGGAGCCACAACCAGAGCCGGAGCCGGAGCCAGAGCCACAGCCTGAACCTGAACCTCAGCCGGAACCCGAACCTCAACCCGAACCAGAGCCTCAACCTGAACCTGAACCTGAACCTGAACCTCAACCTGAACCTGAACCTCAACCTGAACCAGAACCTGAACCGGAACCTGAAC
>MDTC01159581.1_pt1 | contig 15924 bp, 15 predicted proteins | sample 811181 | NCBI WGS metagenome assembly MDTC01 (sample SAMN05326644, study PRJNA326480) | marine metagenome | isolation source: seawater | place: Pacific Ocean: North | collected 2011
TATCCTTGATGAATAAAAAAGATTTTAAACCTGAAGATTTTGCAAAGTCACACCCTGGAGGAACACTTGGAAAGAGACTACTTCTTTCTGCAAAAGATGTAATGGTATCAGGAGATGAAATGCCAATTATTAATTTTGATGAGCTGTCAAAAGATGTCATAAAAATTATTTCTGAAAAGGGTATGGGAGTTACATTTGTAAAAGATCAAGATAATAAAATTGTTGGTTTAATAACTGATGGAGATATAAGAAGGGCAATTGATAAATCAAATTATTTTTTTGATATGACAGCAGGAGACTTTATGAGTAAAGATTTCATTTCAGTTACTCCTGATGATTTAGCATCTCAATGCCTAAAGATAATGGCTGAAAAGAAAATTGGATGCCTGGCAGTAATGCAAGAAAAGAACTTAGCTGGTATTATCAATCAAAAGGATTTAATTAAGCTTGGTATATAGAATATGAAATTAAAATTTATTGCAGTTTTTCTATTAATATTACCAATTTTTCTTGCATCATACTCGTTTGCAGATTTCGAACCTGGACTATCTAGCAAACCCCTTAACTGTAATGGCAGATTAGTTCATTGGAATCTATATGAAGTATCAGTTAACCCAACTGGTGCAAGTAACGTATATGGCAATCAAAAGTATTGGATGGGTTTTCACAGAGACGGCAGCGTCTTATCCCGACTTTATCTATATTCATATGATTTTGGAATGATAAAGTCTGCAGCTCAGGTAGGTACTTCCGATATATCTCTTTATGAGTCTAGTGATGATACATATCTTAATATCTCACTCAATAAGACAGATAATGTAAAAGGATGCTATGTTGAATTTCAATTAACAGGAAAAATAAATTCACATCCTATAGATAACAGTCCTTCTGTTCCAGACGAGTTTTGGTTTAAAGTGAAAGCCTCTGGTTTTATATCATTTAACAACTCTAATAATACAAATAATGTATTAGGGCTTGCCGATAGTTTTACTTTAAATGAAACGGTAATCTACTATATGTGTGATACCTATGAGAAAGCTGCAAATGCAGGCGGTCCCACTGATCCATGGTGTAGTCACTATATGAAAGGTCAGGTAACCTTTACCCACATTAGATAAATGAAAAAAAATACTCCCATATATTTGCTTGCTCTTGTTAATTTAATTCTATTTTTCCTAGTCCTATCAAATGAACCAGAATCATCTGAAACAAATTACTTGGATAATATGAATGTTTTTAACACCAAGCTTTTGGAATTCCAGAATGAGCTTATATCTTTAAAAAAAAAACTTTCAGAAATTTCTAATCTGTTAAATCAGCTTAATCAGATATCTTATGATAATGAAGATATATTTCCTTCTTTTGAACAAAGCAATTTTAAAAATGATGTTTACAATTATCCGACTCAAGAGCCATTTAGATCTCAACAGGCTATCAATTCTAGATTGGAAAATCCAACATATGAAGAAGCTATTGAAGAGGCATTCATGATTTTAGATGACTTAGAAAATAAAGGTGTTTTTGATAACCAAGGGGACATTCCTCAGCAATGACCAGAGTTGCCATAATAGGGTGCGGTTTTGTTGGGAATGCACTTAAGGCGGGCCTGAGAGATAATGTTGAGATTTTTGAGATAGATCCAAAATTTGAAACAAAAATTTCAGATCTCAAAGACTATAGTCCAGATCTAGTATTTATTTGTGTACCAACACCAATGATCGATAATGCTGATCAAGATTTAGATATTTTAAAATCAGTAATAGAAGAGTTAAGAATAAATGAAATAGAATGCTTAACCATCCTAAAAAGTACAGTTTTGCCAAATTACTTGGAAGATATTAGTAATAAGATATCAAAATTTGTCTACAATCCAGAATTTCTTCGGGAAAAACATGCTAATGAAGATTTTATCAACTCTAAGTTGATTGTATTTGGAGGAAATAAACTTTATACAAAAGAAGCAAGCAGTTTTTATAAAAATTTCTCGTTGTGTAAAACTACTGATTACATTCATACTGATTTAATAACAGCTTCTTTAATAAAGTATTCGATTAATTCATTCTTAGCCACAAAAGTATCTTTTTTTAATGAATTAAACTCACTATTTCACAAAACCAATACAAAAGAAACATGGGAAGATTTTATTTCATACCTTCAAAGGGATAATAGAATAGGAGCCAGCCATATGTCTGTGCCAGGTCATGATGGAAAGAAAGGTTTTGGAGGCGCATGCTTGCCAAAAGACTCTTTTGCCTTTTACAAATACGCTCAAAATAAAGATATAAATTTAAGTTTAATTAAAAGAGCTATAGATATTAACAATAAGATAAGGCGAAAGTATAATTCTAATGAAAGGGAAATAAATCAAAATATAAATTTTAATACTCATAAAGATAGCTAATTATGCCCAGGTGGTGGAATTGGTAGACACAAGGGATTTAAAATCCCTCGAAGGCAACTTCGTGCCGGTTCAAGTCCGGCTCTGGGCACCAATATATTTTTATAGATATTTAGTTTTTGAGATTTCTAGAGATTCAAATACTTTTTTTAATTGGCTTTCAAAAAGATCAATCTCATCTATTCTTGGCATTAATCCCATTGTGAAAAAAATTTAGATCATCAAGTAAGTTTTTATCATAAGTTTAGAAAAAAGCTTCTCTTAAACTAAGAGCATAGCAATCTACATATTTCGGTTAATTATTAATTTTTATTAAGGTCAATGAAGTGGTTATTCAATTTTTTTATAAGAAATGAATTTTTTTATAATAGCTGATTTATAATAATATAGTGAAAATCATTCATATACATGGATTCAAGTGTGCTGGCACTACTTTTGAGAGAACACTTCTTCGTGAATTTGATGATCTTTTGCTTATCGAATCAAAAGATTCTGGCAGAAGGCTTTTGTTCGAAGAAATACCAAAAGATTTATTGCATCATAGCTCAATATCTTCGCATTTATTGTCACCTTTTTATGAATCAGATGCTCTCCAAATTGCTTTAATTAGAGACCCTTTCAAAAGGCTAGTATCAGCATGGAAATTCAAAAGAAAAGTTGAAGGTACAAATGATACGCTCAAAGATTTTATTAGAAATTTCGGGAATTCAATGATTAGTAACTATCAAAGTAAGTTGCTTTCTGTGCAAACTGAGTCTGATTTATTTAATAGAGGCTGGAATGTTAATCTTGATTTAAATTTTCTCTATAACAAAGATTTCTTCGTGGGGCTTGTTGAAAGGTATGATGAATCAATGGTAATCATTGAACATAGAATGAAACAGAGAGATATTATAGTTGACTTAAGCTACCCACAAAAAGCAAATACTACTAGCGACATTCTACCGAAGAAAAAAATCCCAGATCTAAGAAGATTTGCTTATCCATCAATTGACTGTGACCAGTGGCTATGGGATCTTACAAACTCAAAGATTGATGAAGAAATCAAAGGCATCAAGTCATTTGACAAAAAATTACAAAATTTTCATGAGCGTTGCAAAAAAAGTAAATTTGTAAAAAAAGAAAGAAATCCAATTAAGATTTAGTAAGCTTTTTCTTCCAACAATTCAGATATATCAGCATTCATCTTTTTATTAAAGGAGGAGTACGAAAACCTTTCTTTGAGATCTTTCATTAATGCAGACCACTCATCATTTTCAATATGATCAGTCTCTATATATGTATCAAAAATCTTTTGTGCAAATATATTAGTATCTAAGGAACTCAAGGACATTATGCGTTTATTGATAATATCAAAACCTTCGAATGCAAAGGAGGTACCTACAACTGGGGTACTAAATATTAGCGAGGATAGTGTCTTGCCTTTCATTCCTGAACCAAAGGGAAGGGGAGCGAGACTTATTTTTGCATTTTTAAAAGCATCCTCTTCTTTGTCAATAAAACCCTCATATGAAATATCTTTATTTTTGAGCTTTTCAATATAAGGATTTGGTGAAGAACCATAAATCTTTACACCAGGAAACTCTATACCATTTTTCAAAAATATTTCCTTAGCCTTGGGAATAATTTCCTTCTCCAAAAGTTTTACTGCCTCTATATTTGGATGATGCCTAAATCCTCCTATGAATATTATGTCTTTAGCATTCAAATCTTTTTTAAATTTATCTATACCCTCAAATTCTGACCTAATTAGTGGCCAAATAGAAATTTTTTCAGCATCAATACCATTAGAAGATACTAAATAATTTTTCTCTTTATTTGACAATACTATTGTTTTATCAGTGTTAGCAATTGTTTGAATCTCATCTATCTTAGTCTTTCTTACTTCACTTAGGAGTTCCGAATCTTGAGTAATTTGGAATTCAGATTCTAATCTAATATGATGAAGATCGACAGTATAGAATATTGTTTTAATATCCGAGCAATACTCCTTTAAGCTTCTTTCAACCTCTTTATAGCTGTTGACCCTTGAAACTATTATGAACTTAAACAGCGAATTATATTTTTTTATAAAATCATGAAAATTAAGGTTTTCTTTTCCAAACACGCAATGCACGCCTTTTTCGTAGTATCCATATGATTCAGGAGTTTCACCTCGATTGCTTAAGGCAAAGAAATGTGGTCTAAAGTTTTGATCAAGAAGTGATCTAAGAATATTATCCATATCTTTTGACCCAGAATCTTCCTTTGGAGTAGGTATACACTGATCAATGATTAAAACATTTCCCTTAATATACTTATCTCTATCCCACCAAATGTTAGCAAAGCTTTCACCATAGTTTGATAGATCTGAAGCATGCTTTTCAATAAATTTTTCTTTATTAATCCCCATAAACTTTTTGAAACCAGAATTTTCATCTGTTCCATTAGTTGCTCCCTCATGATGAATTACATTTGAAAGAGGGTTAACTACTACCCTTTTACCAAGTTTATGTCGCATATCTAAACACAGTGATGTATCTTCATAATAAGCAGGAGTAAATCTTTTATCAAAACCTCCCAATTCTTGAAAATCCTCCCTGCTAATTGTTAAAGCAGCTCCAGAAACATAATCAACATCCTTGAAATACTTAAACCAGCTGTTGTCTAATTTATCGTTTCTACCAATATTAGCTGCCTCACCATTTGAAAAGACAATCCCACCAGACTCTTGCAGTTTTCCATTTTCAAAGATTAATCTGGGACCAACAATTCCAACATTTGATGCAAGCTTAAAACCATTTAAGAGCGAATCACTCCAATAGTCTGTAACAATAGCATCTGAATTGAGAAAGCATAAGTACTTACCTTTTGCTTTTTTTGAACCATTGTTGCAAGTAGTAGTAAAGCCTTCATTTTTTTTATTTTTAATAATTGTGATCCCATTATTTTTTTCATTAAATTTAGTTGAAACTAAGTCAGGACCACAATCATCTACAACAATGACCTCAAAGTTAATATCTGTCTTAGCTTTTTGAATTGAGTGGAGGCATCTTCCTAAAAAGTCTAACTTCCCATAAACAGGTATAATTATTGAAAGATCAGGATTCTTACTTTGCTTAATTTTTATTAATTTAGAATTAATTTTCATTTTAGCAATATTGAGAAAACTATTCACAACAGGATTTGGAGTCTCATTATAAGCAAACCTTTCTTTATAATTTTGTAATTTTGTTGGGATTTTATTCATTAAGTTAACAGCTTTAATCTTTACATACCTAGCTAAATTTATTAGTGGCAATAAAGATCTATAGCTCATAGAGTTTGTTCTTAAGAAGAAAGGTAATTTACGAATAGTTTTAACTTCTTGATTGATATGATCTAATTTTTCTAAAATATGAAAATCAGTATTTTTAGCTTCTAAAGACAAGTCAATTGAATTATAAAAGTCAAAAAATTTACTTATGGAATTTTTGCCCATAGGGAAATTTGAAAATTCTTCAAGAATTGACTTTTGGCTGAGAGAGCATCCACCCAAGACCTCATCATAACTACCATCTTGGTTTTCCAAAGAACCATTAGCGAAGGATATGATCTTATTAATTTCAAGTGGAGCATTTTGGTGATAGATCAAAAATACATATCTATTTTCAGCATCAAGTGCATATATGAGTTCATTTGATATAAATTTGTCGGCGATCTCATATCTTCCAAAGATATCCTCCTTAAATAAAACTGGAACTAAGATTTCAGATCCGCTTTCAAGTTTATAAAAATCTTCGATATTCTTATTTATTATTTTTATTTTATTTTCAGTTTCAACGGAACCATGTTTGCATATAAACTTAATTATTTTAGAGGAGATATTATATGACTTATAAATATATCTTTGTTTCATAATTTTTTACCTTCTAGGTCTTTTTTACTTATTTTCATATCAATATCGTATTCATCTAATGAGATCCCGATTTTTGGATCATTCCAAATTATACAATCTTCAGATTCTTTATTATAAAAGTTTGTAGTTTTGTAATTAAAATGAGCAAGTTCTGATATTGTAAAAAAAGCATGTCCAAATCCCTCTGGTATCCATAGTTGATGACCATTTTCTCCAGACAATAACACTTTTTCCCACTTAAGATAATTTTTTGAGTCAGGCCTTAGATCAATGGCGAAATCAATTACGGTTCCGTATGTAACCTTAACTAATTTTCCTTGTTGAAAAGGTTCTTTTTGGAGATGAATTCCTCTAAATACACCTTTTTTAGACAAAGAAAAGTTATCTTGAACAAACGTTACATCTTCCCCAACAATTTTATCAAATCTTTTCTTACTGTAAGATTCTTGGAAATAGCCTCTTTCATCAAAAAATCTTTCAGGCTTAAATAAAATTAGCTCCTTGAGTCTTAATTTCTCAAACTTCATAATTCTAAAGGTTTCTCAGATAGTCGTTATAGGGGTTATTAATTTTTCCGATATCTTCAAGTAACCCTTTTTTTGTTATCCATCCTTTTTCGAGTGCTATCTCTTCAGGGCAAGATATCTTTGAACCTTGCCTTTTTTCTATTGTATGGATGAAATTGGATGCATCAAGAAGAGATTCAGGTGTTCCTGTATCAAGCCAAGCATAACCTTTTGACAGTTGAATAGCTTTTAATTTTCTAGTTTCAAGATAGATATTATTAAGATCTGTTATCTCAAGCTCACCCCTTTTTGATGGAGATAAACTTCTAGCATATTCACTAGCCTTACTGTCATAAAAATATAATCCAGTTACTGCATAGGAAGACTTTGGGATATCTGGCTTTTCTTCAATTGATATAACTCTGTTCTTTGAATCAATTTCTGCTACACCAAATCTTTGAGGATCACTAACTTTATATGCAAATATTGAGCTATTTTCAAAATCTTTTGATGCATTTTGGAGAATACTTGAAAGCCCAGCACCATAAAATATATTGTCACCCAAAACAAGACAAGAAGGATTTCCAGATAAAAAATCTTCTGCAATTATTAATGCCTGAGCTAAACCATCTGGACTATCTTGGATTGCATAATCAATATTTAAACCAAATCGAGAACCATTTTTTAAAAGAGTTTCAAAATATCCAATGTGATCTGGAGATGAAATAACTAAAATCTCTTTTATGTTTGCTAGCATTAGGGTTGAAAGCGGATAATAAATCATTGGTTTATCGTAAATAGGAATAATTTGTTTAGATATACTCACTGTTGATGGATATAGCCTACTTCCTGACCCGCCAGCTAAAATTATTCCTTTTCTAGTATTCATATAAGAATTTCATCAAGAAAATTATCTAGATATATTTTCCAGTGTAATGGGTTTATTTTAAACATATTTTTAATTTTTTCATTACATAGACAAGAATATTTTGGTCTTTTTGCTAAAGATTTAAATTCACTAGATTTTACAGGAATAACTTTTTCGAGTTTAAAATCATCATTTCTCATTTCATCAATCCTACTCTTTATAATTAATGCTACTTCATACCATGAGGCAATTCCATCTGGTGAAATATTATAAACTCCATACTTGGATAATTTATCATTATCATTTAAAAGCTCTTTGACAACTTTAACAATAAAACTTGTTGGTGTTGGGACACCAATTTGATCATCGATAACCTTTATTTCTATATTTTTTTTTGCAAGATCAATAATCTTTTTTGGGAAGTTATCACCATACTTTCCATAGACCCAACCAACCCTAAAAATAAAAAATTTATTGCAAATAGTTTTGATCTTTTCTTCACCCAAATGCTTGCTTAGACCATATTGATTTAATGGACTTTTAGGATGATTTTCCTTAATCGGATTAATGCTTGATGAGTTAAATACATAATCTGTTGAAAAATGAATTAGAGTAGAATTCGATTCATTAGCTACATTAGATAAATTTTCTAGAGCGAGATTATTAACAATATTTGAATTGGAAGAATCTTTTTCAGCCCCATCTACATTAGTATATGCAGCACAATTTAAAATAATATCAGGTTGAATTTCCAATACTGATTGTCGAACTTTTTTATAATCTGTTATGTCACAATCAGATCTTTTAAATATACTTAATTTATGCTCATTCTTCATCCGAGAGATAAACTCAGCACCAAGCTGACCTCCAGAACCAAATAAAATAATGTTAAGCATTCCTTAATTTTATCTTTTTAATGCATTAATCCAATCTTGATTATCTAGATACCAATCAATTGTAGTCGAAATTCCTTCATCAAAAGTTATTTCTGGAGACCATCCTAACTCTTTTTGAAGTTTTAATGGATCAACACTATATCTAAAATCATGCCCAGGCCTATCTTCTACAAAAGTAACAAGATCTGAATATGAATTAATATTCTTTTTGACTAATAAATGATGATTCTTTTCATCAAGAAATTTACAAATTGTCTGAACAATATCCAAATTAGAAAATTCATTAAGACCCCCAATATTGTAAATTTCACCAAATTTACCATTGTTTATTACAGACTTAATTCCACTACAATGATCATTAACGAAAAGCCAATCCCTAATGTTTGACCCATCTCCATATAGTTTAATTGGCTTTAGATTAATTGCATTATCAATAGTAAGTGGTATCAATTTCTCTGGATATTGAAATGGCCCATAATTATTAGAACAGTTTGTAGTTAACGTTGGGAGTTTATAAGTGTGGTGCCATGCCCTAACAAGCATATCTGAAGATGCTTTAGAGGCAGAATATGGACTATTTGGTTGAATTTGATTAGTTTCTTTAAAAGGCTTTTCTCCAATTTCAAGTGACCCATAAACCTCATCAGTACTAACATGCAAAAAAACAAAATTTTTCATTTTTTTTAGGTGCCAACTGGCACATTCAAGCAAATTGTATGTACCCAAGATATTTGTATTTAGGAATTCTCCGGGGTCTTCGATTGATTTATCAACATGACTTTCAGCAGCGAAATGAACTATCAAATCAATATTATTTTCAGATAATATTTTTTTTACAAGCGAACTATCGCAAATATCTCCATGTATAAAATTGTATTTTTTATTTTGAGAAATGCTTTTATTATTTTCTTCATTTCCAGCATAGGTAAGCTTATCTAGATTAAAAACGTGTGCGTTTTCGGATAAAATTATGTTGTGAATAAAATTTGATCCAATAAAACCAGAGCCACCTGTAACTAAGATATTTTTGAATTTCATTGTTGATTAAATTTTTTGATGATTATAACTTAAAATCTAGATCTTATTGATTAATACTGCTAGGACTAAGTTAATATTTCCTAAAAAAGACTGTCTATACAAACCAAGCTTCTTTAACAAAAAAAGTTTTTTAAAAATATTCTTTGATGAATGCAATTGGTAAAAATCATTTATTATATTTTTAGATTGAATTGGAAGATTTTTTTGTTTTAAAAGTAAAGATAAATTTACCTTTGTCCACTTTTTCCAACTACCTTCCAGAGCTAATTTAACTCTTTTACAAAAAGCAATGAAACCTGTATTTGAACCTATTGTATTGCTTGAGTGTTGCCTATAACAAACGCTGGGATTTTTTTCATAAACCACTTTACCTCCATAGGCAGTTACCAAGATGTAGAGCATCCAATCATGGCTAGGAACATTATTATTATTGATATTTAAATTCTTTAACAAATTAAAAGCACATTTATTAAAAACCATTGTATTTCCTCCTGCTATGGATTGTACTAAAGCATTTTGAAAAGATGGTGATTTAGAAAAGATTTTTGAATTTCCAATATGCTTTCCTTTAACATTAATTAAAATTGTAGAGGAGCAAACTAAACAAGGCACATTAACATCATAATTCTTGAGATGATTGATTCCTCTATTAAGATGAAAATCAAGCCAAACATCATCTTGATCACAAAATGCATAGTACTTGTAATCTTTATCTATAGTCTTTATTAATTTAATAAAATTATTTGAAAAAAAACCATCATCTCCATTTGATACAATGCAATTCATATCAGGATTATTTTTTTTGAATTTATATATTTTTTCCAAGGTATCATCCGATGAATTATTTTCAGAAATATAAATATCAAATTCTGAGTAGGTTTGATTTTTAATAGACTCAAGCTGATCTTCAATAAATAAACCACCATTTTTAGTACATATTATTATTGCTGTCTGGCCTGAGTCGATTTGTAACTTTGTCTTTGAAAAATCCATAATTAATAATAGCACGGTAAAAATGCTAGAATGCCTTGAAAATGGTAAGAAAAAACCCCTCACTAAATTTTAAAAAAGCTTTTTATGAAGTTTTAAAAATAAATTTGCTTTTACCTTCAGTGGCTAGGACGTTCCATGGTAAAAATTTATATTTCAATTGGGGTTTAGTTTGGGATACATTTAATCCTTTGATTGTAGTAGTTGGGTTAGCTGCATTAGTTAGCTTAGGTTTGCGTGGTAGAGGATTTGATTTGGAGTATATGCTTTTTATTTTTCTTTTTTGGTTTGCTTTTAGTTCGTTCATCGCAAAAATTGTACAATTCAAACCAAGACCATTTCTGATTTCAAAAAGATTTATAAGTCCTTGGCTTATTTTTTTTACTGAATTTGCATCAATGATAGTCTCTCTTTTTTTAAGATTTTTACTCTGCATTCTTGCAATGAATTTCTTTGGATTTGAATTACAACTTTTCCATTTATTTACAACTTTTATTCTGATTAATCTTTTTGGATTTTCATATGCACTCTTAGTAGCAACAATTTTCCACAATAATTCTTTCGTAGCAGACTCTCATAGCTACTTCGTACAAGGCCTTTTTTTTACTTCCTCAATTATTATTCCTGTGCCATTACTCCCAGAAGACATAAGAAACGTTTTATTATTCAACCCTTTAGTTCATTTATTTGAGTGGTTAAAGGCACCAACAATAGGCATATACTATGAATTTATAGACTTGAACTATTTCTTGGTATTCTTATTTTTATTATTAATACATTTACCATTAGTTTTATATATAAAGAATAAAAAAATATTAGACAATTGAGAACAGCAAACCTAATGAATTGTGTTATTGACCAAAAATTAAATAAAATCAAAGATATTGATTCAAAGATAATAATTGTTGACATTAACGAAAATAAAAGAATTGTAGAAATTATCAATGATCTTTTAGAATCTAGTTTAGATAAGATGTTTTCTAATGCTGAACCTTTTTTACGAAATTATTTAATTCCGAGCTTATCTTTAGCACAGAATATCAATTTCCATTGCAGTATGTCAGATCATGAACCTAGCTTATTCTTGGAGGTTTGCAGGTTTGAAAATGAGTTTTGTATGCATGAAATAAAACCTGTTCAAAAAATTCCAGCAAATATTAGGAATTCAATTAGTTTTCTTTTATATCTTTTCTGTAATGACAGTTATGTAATTGAGAAAACTAATATTAGTATTTTCCTACAATCGGAAAGAGGCGATTTGTATAAGAAATTTTTAACAGCAAAAGGTTCTAAATTGATTCATTTATCAATAAATAAAAAAAACTATATTAAAAGTGTGTCAAATCTTTTTCAAACTTTTGTTGTAATAAATAAAGATGACTCTATACGTATTTTTCAAAACAAAGTTGATTTTTTGAGTTATTTGGAACAATATTCTGATTTATGAGTAATTTTCTTAAAAATTTTTCTATCTTTAAATCTTCCTTGCTTGTCGGCTTATTATTCTATGTTTTTGTTACATTTTTTACTTCAAGCATATATAAATCAGAGTCGATAATAGATGTTTCATTAAATAAAACAGAATCTTTATCAACAAATATTGTAAGCTCAATACTTCCGACATCAGGCAATCAAGATGCTTTTCAAGTTAAGCTTTATTTGGAATCAAGAGAAGCAAGCTTCCTTGTTAGAGAAAGAATAAATATAGCAACTTTATTTCAAGATAAAAATATTAAAATATTTTCTAGATTTAGAGAAAGTAAATGGCGTACCTTTCATGAATACTTTCAAGATAAAATTAATATCACCGTTGATGGAGACTCAAACTCAATTATTTTACAAACCTTTTCTTTTGATCCAGCAGATTCAAAAAATATTAATCTTCATTTAATAGATATGACAGCAGATTTTTTTAATAAAAAAACAAAGCTTGCATCTTTAAACGCAAGATCAAATAAAATTTGCGAGCTTTATTCTGCAAATGCAGGCATACTCGATATTGGGAATATTTCAATGCCAATAGACACCTCGATTGTTGAAAACTCCTCATCAGCTAATGATCTACTCATCACAAAGGCTGAGAATTTTAAAGATTTTTGCATAGAAAAACTGCAATTTGATAAGACTGAAGACATTCCTGAATTACTAAACATTCCTATATATGAATTAAAGAATATAAATGCTGAAGCTTCTAAAAGAATTATTATGGATTTATATCAGAAATCTATGGATGCTGTTTCTGATACTGATTATATGGAAGTTATTGCTGAGCCAATTATTTCTGATCAACCAGAGAGTAAAAGGGCAATTCTTTATTCTTTTTTAGTAACTATACTTTCATTTATAGTTCTCCTTGGCATCAGGATTATTCTTAGCATTTCTGATGAATTTAAAACTTGATGGTTATATTGGTTATAATTGATCTATGAGGTTTTTTTACAGTTTCGCAATCATATTCTTTTCACAAGTATTGTTCTCTCAAGAAATAAATCAAGATTTTATAAATTCTCTACCAAGTAACATCAAAGAAGATGTTATTGCAAGTATTAGCCATAATGATTTAGGATCACCCGAATCAAATAAAAACTATGCCTCTTTTGATTCAAAAGTTGCTCAAGATATTGATCAATCATCTTCATCAGATTTGAAAAGGTTTGGAGATATCTTTTTTGTAAATACTCCTTCAACTTTTATGCCAATCAATGATCCTGCAACAAATTCTGGATACATATTAGACGTTGATGATGAGGTTCTCATCCAGATAATTGGCGATAGATCGGATCAATATAGTTTTAGAATTGATAGAACTGGAAGCATTGCGATTAACGATGTGGGGAATGTTGTGGTAGCAGGGCTTTCTTTAGAATCTGCAAACAATCTAATTAATGAGATTCTTAGGAAGAATTTCATAGAAACTAAAGCAGTAATATCTTTGAAGGGAGTAAGAGATATTGAAGTGCTTATAACTGGGCATGTTAAATCTCCAGGAGTATATGTATTGAGTGGGTATTCAAATATCTTACATGCCCTGATAATGTCTGGAGGTATTTCAGAGCATGGTTCTTTAAGAAATATTACTCTTAAAAGAGCTAGTGAAAAAGAAAGATTTATTGACCTATACGACATTATGGTCCTTGCTGATATGTCTTCAAATATTTCATTACGATCGGGTGATGCAATTTTTGTTAATTCAACTCAAAACTTAGTGCCTGTAATTGGTGGTGTAGCAAGAGAAGCAATTTATGAATTTAAAGATAATGAAACTTCTGAAGATTTAATAAGTTTTGCAGGTGGAAGGACCATGGAGGCAAACCTTGGTAAAACTATTCTATCAAGACTTCAGAATGGAAAATTAAATAGCTTTGAATTAAATGGCTCAACAAAATTACTATCAAATGATAAAATTTTCATTTCTTATAATGAATTTGATCCAAATAGATTTGTAATTGATTCAGAGAAAAACTTTATTTCAACTCCAGTTATAGTATCTGGTGCTGTTAAAAATCCTGGTGAGTATTTCATAGAAGAGGGAGACTCGCTCCTCTCTCTTTTACAAAAGGTTGGGGGATATAGGAAAAATGCTTATCCTTTCGGAGGAGTACTCATAAACGAGGATGCAGCTATACTTGAAACCTCTTATAACGCAAAGCTATATAATGAAGCTATAAAATCTCTTGCCTCCATATCAAATGCCTCAAGAGATGTAGATATTACTGCATTAACTGCAATCTTATCTGAATTCAAAGAAGTTAAATCTAGCGGTCGTGTAGTAACCGAATTTAATATCAATAATTTAGAAAATGATATAACCCTTGATACTGTTCTGACGCCAGGCGATTCAATATTTATTCCTTTTAAGACTGAAAGAGTGCATATCTTTGGAGAGGTATTAAATCCTGGAACTCTCAAGCATGAAGAGAGTTACTCAATGAAAGATTATATTGAAGATGCAGGTGGCTTTAATAAGTATTCTGATAAGAGAGCAATTATAATTATAAGCGCAAATGGCCTAGTTCAAAGAGCTATGATAAGAAATTTTGGTTCATCAAGAGTTGAAATTAAACCTGGAACTGTAATTTATGTTCCTAGAGATCTTACATATGTCGAGGGGACTGAATTAGCAAGAATTATAGCTCCTATTTTTAGTAGTCTTGCAATCTCACTAGCATCATTGAACTCGATCTCAAATAATTAGAATTCAATGATTAGATTTACCGATCTTTCAGAAGAAAGACCTTACAAGAAATTTAAAGAATCATATGAGAAGGCCATTGATAAAAAGCAATCTGCTATCGAAGCAGTTTCAATAAGTTCATACAATAATGAGTTAAATGAAGTTGAATCAAGATTTGTTAATTTAAAGTATATCGTCAAAGACGAATGGATATTTTTTTCAAACTATAATTCAGCAAAATCTAAGTCTTTTAAGCTGCATCCCCAAATTAGTGCAGTCTTTTACTGGAAAAGAATTAATACTCAAATTCGAATCAAAGCTAAAATATATAAAACATCTGGAGAGTTTTCTGATAAACACTTTGCATCTAGATCAAGCGAAAAGAATGCAATAGCAATAAGCTCAAATCAGTCTAGACTCGCTGACAGTTTTGATGACATTCGAGCAAAATACTTAGCAACCTTAAATAATAAAAATCTTTTGCAAATTAGGCCCACCTATTGGGGAGGCTATTCATTTAAACCTTACTCTTTTGAGTTTTGGACAGGAAATGATTTCAGACTTAACAAAAGATCTCTGTATCAAAAAAATAAGGAAAACTGGGATTATTATCTTTTAGAGCCATAACTCTTTTGAAATGGCGAAATTTAGTTTAAAATCCAATAAATTTATGCATTTCCATACTCACAATACATAATGTCGCTTTTATATCAGACTAAAAGCTTTCCTTATTTTTCTAAATATTAATCAACTCTTAAAAAACTATTTTGAAAAAAAAGACGCCCCCAATTAATTCTGCAATAAGAGCTGAAAAAGTAATGCTTATTGATAAGGATGGTAATAAAAAAGGCATTATTTCTATAAAAGAAGCTATACAAAAAGCTGAAGCAAGTTCATTAGATCTTGTTCAAGTTACTCCAAATAATTCTGAACCTGTTGTTTGTAAAATTCTAGACTATGGTAAATATGTGTTCACTAAAAAGAAAAGTACTCAGTCATCAAATACAAAAGCAAAAAAAACTTCTCTTAAAGAAATTAAATTTAGACCATCAACAGATGTTGGAGATTACAATATTAAATTAAAAAAGATAAAAAGCTTTATTCTTTCAGGTGATAAGACTAAAATAAGCGTCCGTTTTAGAGGAAGAGAGATTTTAAACAGTAATTTAGGTTTAGA
>MDTC01074854.1_pt1 | contig 15923 bp, 13 predicted proteins | sample 811181 | NCBI WGS metagenome assembly MDTC01 (sample SAMN05326644, study PRJNA326480) | marine metagenome | isolation source: seawater | place: Pacific Ocean: North | collected 2011
CAAAAAAATTATTTTGAAAACAGGAAATATGGAGGTTGCACGCTATCTTTTTTTTATTCACAATAAACTTATTCTCAATTAATTAAATACCTATTGATAAACCTTTACTTTAATTTTCAAAAATAACCACTGATAGGCTTGTGATCAGAAAATTCAACATTGTGAGTTTTAAATTTTTTTGATAAAATAGTTTTTGATGTAAATAAATAATCAATTCTAAATGGTATGAAATTAAGCGCATAAGTCGTACCAAAACCAGAGCCTTTAATTCTAAAAAGATCATTATACTTTTCGTTAATTTTTCTGTAAACATAAGAATGAGGGGTGTTGTTTAAATCAACTGCAAGCATAACCATGTAAGGAGACTTTTCCATGTGATTAAGCAAATCGACAAGCTGGTTTTCTTGAAACTCATAGGCATATTTAGTTTTTGTTAAAAAGCTGTCTAACGAGCTTGCATTAGCCTTAAGGGACGGAACATCAATCTTATAAGATTCGAAATGTGCATTGTACACTCTTATGGTATCTAAATAGGTGACAACATCTATGTAAATTGCGTTCGAATTTGAGTTGCTAAAATTCACCACACCTTTTCCAACGATCTCTTTATTTGAATGTATCGATTTACCCGAGTTACTATTGGAAAAATACACGTAATTATACTTAAAACCATCAACAACTTCTTTGTAATCTCTGTGGTATTCCTGTATGGCAACTACATCAGGGCTTTGAATATTAAAAAATTCCCTTAATTCCGAGGGTATGTTTTTATTTTCTATCCAATTGTAATGGTTAAATAACCTAACATTAAAACTCATTAAATGAAATTTGTGATCAAAGTTTTCATCATTTTGATTAAAATTGAAAATAGAAAATGAATTGTAATGCAAAAAAACAAGAACCAATAGTGAAAAAACGCACCTAAAATCAATTTTTACAATCCAATAAATTAAAAATATAATATTAAAAAGGTAAAATATAGGAAAAAGAAAAGTCAAAAATGAAATATGTGAAAGGAATGGATCATAAAAATAAAATAATATCAAGCATATAAAAATTAAAAAAATATTTACACCATTGAAAAAAAACAGCAGTTTTTTGAATAAACTTTTCTCTGAAGTGATTTTTTTCAATTATCTCCGGCTTTAAATAGTGTTTCTTTTTCGGTTTTACTCAAACTATCGTATCCAGATTTACTTATTTTATCCAAAATTTCATCAATTTTTTTCTGATCAACCTTTCTTGAGGGATTACTTTTCGCATTATAGTTTTTATAAACCTGCTTGACTTTAGGCTTCACCTTGAAAAAGCTATTAAAATAATTGTAAAATTTTATTATCCACTCACCAGGATTTTTCCCAACTTGGAGCTGCTTGTTAAAGTAGTATCCCCAAAAAGCACCCCCCAAGTGTGCTAGGTGCCCACCAGAGTTGCCAACAGGGATTTGAATTATATCAGAGAAAATCAAGAATCCAGCTATGTAAATGATTTTGACATCAATAAAAAATAACCTAAAAGTAAGATTTGGATTATGAGCAGTTAGAAAAATAAACATAGCCATAGCTCCTGCAGACGCACCTATCATAGGCGGCTTGAGTCCACTAAAAACTGGAAAAATGTTATAACTCAACAAATAAGTAAGCGAACCAAACAAAAGCCCAATAAAAAAAATCTTTAAAAATTTGTTTTTGCCGTAAAGATCTAGAACCATCCTTCCTGAATAATAGAGAATCAACATATTTCCAGCTAAGTGCCACAAACCAGCATGGAAAAAACCATAAGTTAACAATGACCAGGGCTTGAATATTAACTCAGACAAATCAGCAGAAACATGAAAATATTCAACAAGTGAAAAAGATTTTATATTAAACAAAAAAAGGGTTGTATTTATCAAGTATGGTAAAATGAAGCAAATAACCATCCATACTATTATTTTGCTCAATATGTCAAGATAACTATATTTTATTTTAAGCTTTTCAACTAATTCCATCTTTTATCATTGAATTGATTTTTTTTCCAATAATAAACCATTATAAAACCCACCATAGCTCCACCAAGGTGTGCAAAATGAGCAATTGGCCCTAGTGAAAAGGATGAAAAACCAAAAAAAACATCAAGTAAGATTAAACCAGGAACTAAAAACTTTGCCTTAACTGGTATTGGGGGAAATAACAACATTAACTCTGAGTTTGGGAATGAATATGCGAAAGCAACAAGTATGCCATAAATTGCTCCAGAAGCACCAACCAAAGAAGAATTGTATGAAGCATAGGCAGAAGTTAGACTGTCCTCAGAAACATACTGCAAGATAGAGGTATTATAAGAAGCAGAGTTCAACATGTTTTGGAAACCAGACTCAGTCATTCCATTCATTTCCAAGATTGAAAAAACAGAACTTATTTGATAATGATAAAACAGAAGTTGCAATCCAGCAGCACCCAAACCAGATGAAAAATAAAAGAAAAGAAATTTTTTCCTTCCCCACATCCTCTCCAAAGGAGATCCAAACATCCACAAACCAAACATATTAAATAGAATGTGGTAAAAATTCCCATGCATAAACATATGAGTTAATAATTGAGTTGTTATAAACTTTTGGTTTTTAAAATAATGCAACGCTAAAAGATCATTTGCTAAGCCTCCAAGGAACTGAGAACCAATAAAAAATAATACATTGATAATCAAAAGCTGTTTTATTGTTTCAGGAATATTATTCATTTCAATATTTTGTTTTCAATTGATTTCAATGGAATAACTTTAAAAATTTTTTGATTGAATGGAGAAACACTAGGCTCGTTACAAGCAAAGAGATCATTTATAAGTGAATGTTGTTCTTGCAAAATTAAACTCTTTTTACTTTTGGATGAGTGACTTTTTGAAAAAACTCTAGCCATATAATCATCAAAGCTAGCGCTTACTTTATTTATATCGTTCTCATGATCCATTATAATCTCTCTGAAAAATTCTTCTATACTTTCTTTATTGAAAATAGGGTTAAAGGCGGAAAGTTCTATTTCTGATTTTGTAAATTTACTAAATTCAAAACCTATGGCAATCAAATTAGTTTTAAATCCTAATACTACATTGATTTCTTTTTTACTTAAATCTAGTTTAATTGGAAAAATCAAAGCTTGTGAAAGTTTAGACTCACCACAAAACTCTTTTAAAAACTTTTCATATAAAATTCGCTGATGAGCACGTTGTTGATTAATTATAACAAGTCCTGAGCTATTTTTGGATATTACGTATTTACCATCAATCTGAAATGACGGAAATGATATTGATTTATCTGGAAAATTAATTTTACTTACCGAATCTCCAGTATCCAAGTCATCTATTTTTATATCAATCATTTTTTCTATTTCAAACGGATTATATAATCTATCTACACTTATTTTTGGAAAATCAGGAGTTTTGTTTTTATAATCGTAGGGTGTATGATACTTAATACCGTTTTCAAAATCAATTGTGGGTGATATATTAAATTGTCCTAAAGAGTGTTTAACAGAGGATTTTAGAACTGCATATATTGACTGGGCATTATCGAATCTGATCTCAGTTTTATTTGGATGAATGTTAACATCAATTGTATTGTTCGGAACTTCAAAGTTTAAAAAATAAGAGGGGAAATATTTATCATCAATTAATCCCTCATAAGCCGATTTTACTGCGTGATTTAGATGATGGTTTTTTATGAACCTGTTATTCACAAAGAAAAATTGAGCGGTTTTTGTTTTTCTTGCAAAGTCAGGTTTGTATATAAAACCATTTATGTTGACAAAATCAGTCACCTCATCAATCGGGACAAGCTTTTCGAGGGAAGATTTTCCAAAAATCCTAATAATCCTTTCCTTGAATATTGATTTCTTTAAATTAAAAATTTCGTTTCCATTGTTTATTAAAATGAAATTAATATTGTGATTAATTAAGGATATGCGGTGGAACTCATCAATTATATGTCTAAGCTCAACACTATCTGATTTTAAAAAGTTTCTTCTGGCTGGTATATTGAAAAACAAATTTTCAACAGAAATGGAGGTGCCTTTTTTGAGTGCTTGCTCCTCCTCTAGAACTAACTGTCCAGCGTTAATTTTTATTTTATTACCAATTTCAGTCTGATCGTCATTGTTTGATATTATAGTCATTTGAGAAACAGATGCAATGCTTGACAAAGCTTCACCTCTAAATCCCATAAATTTTAAATCAAAAAGATCTTTGGACTGTTTTATTTTTGATGTTGCGTGTCTCAAAAAACATAACTTAATATCTTTATTACTCATTCCTATTCCATCATCAACAACCTGTATCAATGTCTTACCGGAGTCTTTTATGATTAATCTAATGTTGTTCGCTTTGGCATCAATTGAATTTTCCAATAATTCCTTGACAACAGATGATGGACGCTGAACAACTTCTCCAGCAGCTATTTGATTTGCAACATTTTGAGGTAATAATTTGATTATGGAGCTCATCATGTGTAAAAAATAGAAATATCAAAGTCGATTATTATTAAAAACAAAAACAATAAGACTAAAATTATAATCAAAATTCTAGACGAAAAAAATCTATTATTTCTATTTCGAGAGTTTAATCGGACTTGTTTCCATTGAAATGAAATGTCAGCACTGCTTCTGCTATCTCTGTTTTTTTGATAGACTGAATCAATTGAGTAAATATTTTTTTTTGCATCGTCCTTAAAATACCTTGGATTGTAATTAAAGCGTTTATTTTTACCTAGTTTGAATAAATTAATTTTCAATTGAATTTCAAATAAACTCAAATTTAAAAAAAATTGAACATATAATTTAAAGAAACTTAAGAACGGAATTATTAAGTTTGTTCTATGAATATTGATGATATCAGTTCACTCAAAAAATTAATAAACGAAATGAGTAACTCTGTTATTATTCCTCACATAAACCCAGATGGGGACGCTGTTGGTAGCTCTTTGGCGCTAATGCACTTGTTAAATGATAGTGGACACACTGCGAAGATAGTAAGCCCTAACTCAATTCCAGATTTTCTAAATTGGATGCCAGGATTTAAAAAAATATTGTTTTTTGATAATAATGAGACCAAATGCTCCAATTTAATAAAAAATGCTGAACTAATTTTTACTCTTGATTTCAACGATTTGGTAAGATCAGGAAATATGCATCAATTAATTAGCAATTCCAATGCAAAAATTATTTTAGTAGATCACCATCAAAATCCCAAAAAATATGCAGATTTAATTTTTAGTGAACCCAAAAAAGGATCAACTTGTGAACTTCTTTATGACATATTTTGTTATTTAGGATTCGAAGAAAAAATTAATTCAAAAATTTCTACTTGTATTTATACCGGAATAATGACAGATTCTGGTTCATTTAAATTTCCAAGTGTTACCAACAGAACTCATGATATTGTTTCAAAACTAATTTCTAGTGGAGCTAAAAACAGCTATATTCATAATGCAGTTTATGACAACTCCCCACTAAGTAAAATTAAAATTTTAGGAAAGGCTTTAGAAAATCTCAACGTAATACCTGATTTAAAAACTTCCTACATGCATATAAACAAAACTGATCTAGAATCATTAAACTACAGGAAAGGTGATACAGAGGGGATTGTAAATTATGGCTTATCTTTAAAAGGTATTATCTTCAGCGCTATGTTTATTGAAGATCCAAATGAGAACAACAAAATTAAAATCTCTTTCCGATCAATTGGTGAATTCTCATGTGATAAATTTGCTCGTAAACACTTTAATGGAGGAGGTCACATCAACGCAGCAGGTGGAAAAGATTTCGGTACCATTGAAAATACTATCAATAAATTCAATAAATTTTTAATCAATTATAAAACAGATTTATCAAAATGAAAAACAAATTAAATGTAATTATAGGGCTGACCGTTATTTTTTTTATTTCATGTGTAAGTTCTCAGTCAGAACTTCCCGATGGGATTTATGCAAAAATGCTAACAAACAAAGGTGAGATACTGTTAAATTTGACATATAAAGAAACACCAGTAACAGTTGCTAATTTTGTATCTCTTAGCGAGGGAAACAACAAAAATGTCAGTCAAGAGTTCAAGAAAAAGAAATACTACGATGGTTTAATTTTTCATAGAGTTATTGATGATTTTATGATTCAAGGTGGTGATCCACAAGGTACTGGTCAAGGTGGACCGGGATATAAATTTAAGGATGAGTTTAATGAAAAGCTGAAACATGACGGACCCGGTATTTTATCAATGGCAAACGCTGGACCTAAAACAAATGGTAGTCAATTTTTTATTACACACAAAGAAACTCCTTGGCTGGATGGTGTACACTCGGTTTTTGGTAATGTAGTGGAGGGAATGGAAATTGTGAATAAAATTGAGCAAAATGACACAATTAGAAATATTTCTATCGTTCGAGTCGGAAGAGAAGCAAAATCTTTCAAAGCATCAAAAGTTTTTTCAAACCATTTTAAAGAAGATGAAATTGAAGAGAAAAGAAAAAAACAACAAATTTTATCAATAAAAAATGAAAAGCAAAAAGAACATAAAAAAAATATGGACAATGCTTTAAAAACTGACTCAGGCCTCAAATATTTAAAAACATACGATGCTCAAGGCGAAAAAGTTAACCCCAAGAATGTGATTATGGCTCATTATGCAGTATATTTTTCTGATGGATCCTTACTTGATACAAGCATATTTGAAGTTGCAGAAAAATATGATGCAGTTAACGTTCGAAGAAAACAATCTGGAGGCTACAGCCCAATCGAGTGTAGAATAGGGCCAGAAGACCCTATGATTCCAGGATTTAAGGAAGGGCTAAGCCTTTTGAATGTGGGAGACAAAGCAACATTATTTATTCCATATTACCTTGGCTATGGTGAAACAGGAAGGGGGAATGCAATTCCACCAAAATCAGATTTAATATTTGAGGTTGAAATTGTCGAGATGAAGTAAATTAAATGTTTCCAAAAAAATTAATATCATTTATTTCTCAGGAATTTGTTTTTATTTTTGGACTTATTTTAATTCTTTTCATAAAGATAATTGAGTTGAACCCTATTTTTATTGACAACTCTTACCACAAGCTTTACTTTATTCCAGCAAATATTTTTTCAGAATTTTTATTTGGTAGATTTGAATTTTCTTTTGGTGATATATTATATTTAGTTCTTCCATTTATTTTATTCACTCAAATAAAAAAAAATCATACAAGGAGAAAAAATATATTCATTATTATAAAATTTTCTCTCCTAATTTATATAATTTTTCAAATTCAGTGGGGTTTAAATTATCATAGAACTGACTTACATAAAAAACTTTCTTTGAACAACAACTACAGTTTTGAGCTTCTTTTAAAAGAAACAAAAAAAATTATTAATAAAACAAACCAAATACATAAAAACCTTTCAAATAATGATACTTTGGCTCTGAATTTAAATTTTGATAGAAAACTTATTATCAATGAATCAATTAAATCATTAGAACAAGTCGAATTCATTAATAATCACAAGATTCCCAAAAACATTAAAATTTCAACATTCAGCACGATTAATTCTTACATGGGTTTTAGCGGATACATTAACCCAATTACTTTAGAAGCCCAAATTAATAATAATACACCTGACTTATATCTTCCGACAACTATAACACACGAAATTTCACACCAGTTAGGATATGCCGCAGAGGATGAAGCAAATTTCATTGGAATTTTATCTTGTATGAAATCAGAAAATGATTTTATTTCGTATTGTGGACATGTCCAAGCAGTACGCTATCTATTGAACGAAATCTTTAATGCTAACAATGAAGAATACAAAGAAATGGTAATGGAATTAAACCTGGGGGTAAAAAAAAACATAGCAGCAGCTTCAGCGGAAATCGATGAGTATAAAAATCCTCTAGAACCACTTTTTAAAAAGTTTTATGACAAATTTTTAAAAATCAACAATCAACCAAAAGGAATAAAATCGTATAATTCAGTTGTAAATCTTATAGTAAATTATGGTATCAATCCATAATTTTGGGTGATCCAGATTCTTCAATTAAATTTCCAGTTTCATCTACATCTTTTACAAACTTTTCAATATGTGGTTTTATTTCGGACCATTGTTTTTTAGCAATTTCAAAACTTTTCAATTGGCTTTTTGTTGGACCATAAGAATTTCCATAGAAGCCTCTCATAGCAATTGAGATTCGATCATAGACTGTTGGATCATCTTTTTCACCGGGCTCAGCTTTAGATTTATATCCGTTGAGTTTAGCGTCTAATTTATTCATTTGATCATTTAAAATCCTAATATTATCACTAATTTGAGTGCTAAGTTTATCTAAATACTTTATAGCATCATCAAATTTGGATAATTTATTTTTGGCCTTATTAAATTTTTGATTGTGGTTATTATACTCAACATCGAAATTCATAAAATCTTTAATCAATGTTTCTTTTTGGTTTGCTTCAGGATTCTTTAAAACATTTTCCCTTATTCTCTTAACACTGAAGTTCTTAGATCCAGCAAGTGCAGTATACTTACCATCTTTGTATTCCATAAGAGTTGCACTATAAGCTCCTGGATCGACTTGGACTGAAAGTCGATAACCACGATAGGAATTATCAGAACTAATTGAAGAAACAATCGGCTTAGTTAGTGACCATGCAATCCTATTTACACCTTTTTTATTGGTTCCAGAAACCCTGTCAACAAATTTTCCATTTTTGTCCCTAATCTCAATTACAATTTTAGCTGGGTTTTCGTTTAACTCAGCATCTAATTTTTCCCAACCTGGAAATGGGACATCTTTATTTTCTTTATCCAGTTTTTCTTCATTTCTCTTCCTAATTTGTTTAAGAGTCTCATATGCTTTTGGAAGATTGTAAGTGAAAATGGCACCATATGGGGGGTTTTTCGATTTAAAAAACGATGTTCCTTTACTACCGGAGCTTGATCTAATTGGAGCATATTGTAGAGCTTCTTTTATATCAAAAAGCATATAATCTTTGCTGCTATCTGAGTTTAATTTTCTTAAGGGAGAATAGTCGTCCAGTACATAAAAGCTCCTTCCGAAAGTTGCTAATACCAAATCATTTTCTCTTTTTTGAATAGCCAAATCTCTAATTGATATTGTTGGTAATCCAGATGAAAATTTAATCCAATTTTCACCCTGGTTGTTAGAAAAATACAAACCATACTCAGTTGCCAAAAATAATAGATTTGGATCTACATGATCTTGAACAATTCTCCATACAATGGTTTCATCTGGCAAACCATTTGTTATTGATTTCCAGGATTTTCCTCCATTTTCAGTTTTGTACAAATAAGGTTTATAGTCACCAAACTTGTGATTATCGAGTGCCACGTATGCCTTATTTAAATCGTGCAAATCTGCCTTAATGTCGTTAACAAAAGAAGTCTTAGGTAGATTTGGGAGTTTATCTGCTGTTTGTGAAACCCAATTGGCTCCCCCATCCTTTGTATGATGAATTAATCCGTCATCTGTACCAACATATAAATGATTTTCATTTAGGGGAGATTCAGAAAGGGATGTAATGGTATTATAAGTTGACATTGCATATAAGTCCCATGAAGAATCCCAACTTTGCACTTTACCCATTATAGGTAGAGCTAGTCTTTCTTGATTTAGAGTTAAATCACTTGACAAAGGTTTCCAACTATCACCTCTGTCATCTGACCTCCAAACACGCTGTGAACCAAAATACAAACGTTTTGGATCGTGGGAACTCACCAAAATTGGTGAATCCCAATTAAATCTTTCGTATTGTTCATCAATATCAGAATAAGGTTTTATGTAAACAGTTTCACCTGTTGTTCTATCAATTCTATGCAAATTTCCTTGCTGAGATTGGGCGTAAACAATATCAGGGTTTCCAGGTTCTGTAGCAGGTTGATGGCCATCCCCTCCTAATATAATATACCAGTCGCTATTTTGAATACCCTCAGATTTAAGTGTTCGACTTGGTCCTCCTTGAGTACTGTTATCTTGTGTTCCGCCGTAAATATTGTAAAATGGATAAGCATCGTCTACAGCAAGTTTATAATATTGGGTCAGAGGAAGATTATTTACAAATTTCCATGTTTTTGTATCGTCAAAAGATTCGTAAATTCCTCCATCAGTTCCCACAAGTAAATAATTTGGGTCATTTTTTTTAAATGTCATTGAGTGATTATCCGAATGCTTATTTGATTCACTCATTCTATAGAATGTTTTTCCTCCATCCTCCGAAACCTGTACCCTTACATCCATTAAATAAATTTTATCTAATTTATGTGGAGAAGCAACCAATTCCTGATAATAATGTGGACCTGTAGCACCTGAGACTGTGTTGGACATTTTAATCCAACTTTCTCCCCCATTCGATGATCTGTACACAGCACCCTTTCTTCTATCTAGTTCTATAGCAGCATATAAAATATCAGGATCAATTGGGGATATAGCCAATCCTATTTTTCCCATTTTTCCTGAGGGTAAGCCAACTTTCAAATGCTTCCAATTTTCTCCTCCATCAGTACTTTTATAAATTTTAGTACCAGGTCCACCTCCCAAGTAAGCCGCAACATTTCTATGTCTTTGCCATGTAGCTGCATACATAATATCTTCGTCGCGGGGATCAACTACCAAATCAGTAACTCCAGTCCATTTATTTCCAGATAAAACCAACTTCCAGTCTTTACCACCGTTTGTAGATTTGTACAACCCTCGATCACCACCCGAAGACCAAAGTGGACCCTGTGATGCAACAAAAATTGTATTTGAATCACCACTCTTAACGAAAATTTTTGAAACGTGCTCGGACTTTTTCAAACCCATATTTTTCCAAGTATCACCACCATTATATGAAACATAAACTCCTTTTCCTATACCAACATGTCTACCACCAACATTTTCTCCAGTACCTAACCAAACTGTACTGTTATTGTTTGGATCTACAGTAATACATCCAGTTGAATAAAAAGGCATATTATCAGCAATAGGTTTCCAAGTAGTTCCCGAATTAATAGTTTTCCAAACACCACCAGATCCAACAGCTACATACCACTCGTTTTCATTTGATGGATTTATAGCTATATCAGCAATTCTTCCAGACATAAAAGCAGGACCTACGCTTCTAAACTGTAAACCAGAATATATAGACGATTCATCCTTTAAAGGTTCATTTTTCTTCTGTGAATAAATTGAGACTGTGAATAAAAAAAGAAAAAATAAATGGCTAAGATTTTTAATTAAAATTTTCATACTTTGATAGTTAAGATTACCTTGATTAAATATACTTAATTATGACGATATCTTTATACAATTCTTACATTGATGAGGAAAAAAAAATTTTTTGAAAAAGTAAAAGTATCAGATTTAGGTTCAAAAGGAAATTCGATATGTAAAACCGATGATGGTCAAGTTTTGATTGTTAAAAATGGGGTTCCTGGAGATGTTGTTGATGTAATAACCTATAAAAAAAGAAAAAATTATTTTTTGGGGAACATCAAAAATTTTCATGAACTATCCAAGGATAGAATTCAACCAAAATGCACACATTTTGGTGTCTGTGGAGGATGTAAATGGCAAAACATCAATTATGATGCTCAGGTAAAATTTAAAGAAAATAAAGTAAGACACTTGTTCAAACCTTTTGGGGTCGATGATAAGTTTGATAGTATCATCAAAGTTGAAAATCAATTCCATTACAGAAATAAAGTGGAATTTTCATTTACAGACAATAGGTGGTTGACAAACAATGAAATAAATAGCACTGTTAAAATTATAGAAAAAAGAGGGTTAGGTTTTCATTTAGCTGGAATGTGGAATAAAGTAGTTGACATAGATAAATGTTTTCTACAATCTGATCCATCAAATAAAATACGAAATTCCCTCAAAATTTTCGCGATCAATAATAATATATCGTTTTATAATCCAAAGCATCATAGTGGGACTTTAAGAACAATGATGATAAGGAACAACAATGTGGGTGAATTCATGGTTGTAGTTCAATTCTTTGAAAACAATAAGAGTATTATAGACCTGACAATGAATTTTTTAAAAAACTCATTTAAAGAAATTAAATCTTTAAATTACATAATTAATAAAAAAGTAAATGATTCAATTTATGATCAAAAAATTATTAATTATAGTGGAGAAAAAAACATAATAGAAAAAATAAATAATTTGAGATTTAAAATCAATCCTAAGTCTTTTTTTCAAACCAATACAGATCAAACTTTAAATCTATATAAAGTAGTAAGAAAATTTGCAAAACTAACTGGAAATGAGTTGGTATATGATTTGTACTGTGGACTTGGCACAATTTCACAGTTCCTAGCTGATAATTCAAAAAAAATTATTGGAATCGAAAGTGTTGAAGATGCAATTTATTCTGCTAGAAAAAGTGTTTCTGCCAACAAAATCAATAATATAGATTTTATTGTGGGAGATATGAGAAAAGTATTAAATGATGAACTATTTACTAAATATGGAAGGCCAGACCTTTTGATAACCGATCCTCCTCGTGATGGGATGCATAAAGATGTTATCAAACAAATTTTAAAAATCTTACCGAAGAAAATCATTTATGTAAGTTGCAATCCTTCTACACAAAAAAGAGATTTGGATCTACTTCTAGATCATTATAAAATCAGTAAAATTCAACCGGTTGACATGTTTCCTCACACAGATCATGTTGAAAATGTTGTACTTTTGAAATTGAAAAATAAATTTTCTTGCATAAATTAAAAAAAATATTTCTGACCACTAGCGTCTTAATTTTTGCATGTGAACCAGACGACATATGCCTTTCCTCAATTGAAGATACACCAAGACTGATACTTGGATTCTACGAAATAAATACAAATAAACTCAAGGAGGTTGAAAATCTCAAAATTCAAGGAGTCGGAAATGATCAAGTTTATGTTTACAAAACAATTGATTCAATCGGAATTCCACTAAAAAACAAAGAGAACTTAACTTCTTTCAATCTAACTAAAGACTTTATTGAAGATCAACCTGAGTCTGGAAATAATGATAAGATTTTTATTAATCATGATTCTAATTTTATTTACTTGAGCAGAGCTTGTGGATATATTAATAATTATGAAATTAATAATGTAGTAATAGAAAATGACAATGAGAATTGGATTATAAATTCACAAATCAGTTCTTCGAAAATTAAAGATGAAAAAAGTATTCACATTAAAATATATCATTAGCTTTTTTACCGCAATCATTTTTTTTCCTCTTTTTTCTCAACAAGAAAATGATTCTACAATAACAAAGTCTACTTACGGTTTAAAAATCGGAATGGATTTATCAAAACAGATTAGAATGTTAACAGAACCAGATTATAAAGGGCTTGTTTTGATGGGAGATTACAGGTTGATGGATAAATTATTTGTTGCTTTTGAATTAGGAACTGAGGATAAGTTAATTGAAAATGAGGTGTTAAATTTTGAAACAAAAGGGTCTTTTATTAAAATTGGTGTTAACTACAACGTTTATAAAAACTTAAAGGATTTGGAAAATGAAATTTATGTAGGTTTAAGACTCGGAACATCAAATTTTGATCATAAATTAAGTTCATTCAAAATTTATAATACAGATCAATACTGGAATCAGAACGAAATCGTAAAATCGGAAGAGTTTCTGAATCTAAACAGCACATGGTTTGAATTAATTTTTGGATTTAATGCGGAGGTTTTCAACAATACTTACATGGGAATAAGTTTAAGACTGAAAAGACTTTTAGACCAAAATGAGCCACCAAATTTTAGTAACCTTTACATTCCAGGATTCAATAAAGTGTTGGAAAACAACAACATTGGTGTTGGTATAACCTACTCTTTACAATTTCGTATACCAATCCACAAAAAGAAAAAAACTTAATATTTGTTTTTTTTAGATCCTTCGTAAATTTCATATGAAACCATTCTACTTTCTAATTTTCCATTAAAAAGCTTGATTCTCCTTTTGTGCCTCAACCCAACATGCTTTAATGCCTTCATGTTTGAAGTTATAATGCATGCAACAGAGTTTGTATAATTTTGTTTTAGTGTATCTCCAATTCTTTTGTAAAAAGAACTGATATCTATTGGAATTCTTTCACCATAAGGTGGATTAAAAATCATTTGTAATTTAGCTCCAAAGTTTTTGTTGGTTGTAAAAAAATCATTTTTTTTTACAATTATTTGATTATCAAGTCCAGCCCTTTTGATATTCATAATGGATTTTTCTACAGATGCCAATGATTTATCATAACCATAAATTTTAACATCCAAGGAACTAATTTTACTTGAAATTGATTTTTTTATCACTCCAAATAATTGGGGATCAAAATCTTGCCAGTTTTTAAATAAGAAGTTATTTCTTTTAAGATTTGGCGGATAATTTTTTGCCATCATTGCTGCTTCTATTAAAAAAGTTCCACTTCCACACATTGGATCGAGAAAATCACAATCAAATTTCCAGCCGCTGAGATGAATAATCCCTGCAGCCAAAACCTCATTAATTGGAGCAATGTTAGTTTTTAATCGATATCCTCTTTGATTGAGAGGATTCCCAGATGAATCCAAGGAAACTGTACATATATTATTTCTAAGATGAACATTCAATTTGATATCGGGATTAATTGAATCTATGTTTGGTCTTTTTTTAAATAATTTTCTAAAACGATCCACAATACCATCCTTGGCTTTTTGAGAAAAAAACAATGAGTGAGAAAAAAAATCTGAAATAAGAACTGATTCAATTGAAAATGATGATTCAACAGAAATGTATTTTTCCCAAGGAAAGTTATTAAAGGAGGAATACAATTCCTTATTAGTTTTTATTTTAAACGTAGTAATTGGTTTTAATATTTTTATAGCGGTTCTTAGAGATAAATTACATTTGTACAAAAAACCTTTGTCACCAACAAAACTTACGTTTCTGACACCTTTTTTTATATTTTTTGCACCAAGTTTTAATAATTCAGCACATAAAACATCTTCAAGACCAAAAAAGGTTTTGGCGACCATTCTAAAATCAGATGATGAGGACATGATTTTTTATCAAAAATAGTCTATTTTTAGGTCAATTTATTTTTTTAAATGACATTCGACAGAGAAAAAAGCTATAATAATTGGTTTGACTCAAAATTCTATCATATCCTTTATGAAAACAGAGATAACAAAGAAGCTAAAAAATTTATTAAAAATATTATCTATTACTTCGACCTAGATAAAAACGCATTGATTTTAGATGCTGCATGTGGTAAAGGGAGACACTCAATACAATTAGAAAAATTTGGTTACAATGTTTTAGGAATTGATCTAGCAAAAAACAGTATTGCAGAAGCAAAAAAAAACGAGAATTTAAATTTGAAATTTAAAGTTCATGACATGTCAGTTCCTTTACAAAAAAAATTCGACTTATTATTAAACCTATTTACTAGTTTTGGATATAACAGCAAAGAAAACGATATTAAAACTTTGAAAGCTTTCCATAAAAACCTAAAAAACTCAGGGTTTGGTGTATTGGATTTTTTAAATATTGAGAAAATAAAAAAAGAACTTGTTTTTTCTGAAACAATTAAGAAAAAAAATATTTTATTCGATATCAAAAGATCAATTAATAAAAAAAATCAACTGGTTAAAGAAATATCATTTTTTTATGAAAACATGAAGTTTGATTTTGTTGAACACGTTAATGCTTTAAACTTAATTGATTTTAAAAAATATTTTGATCAAACACACCTCATAATCATAAAAATTTTCGGAGATTATGATCTAAATGAATTTGATCCAATTAAATCACCAAGATTAATCATTTTTTTCAAAAAAAAATCCCAATCAAATTAATGATTGGGATTTAAAGAAGGCGGTGACATACTCTCCCACCAAATGGCAGTACCATCTGCGCTATTAGGCTTAACTACTCTGTTCGAAATGGGAAGA
>MDTC01232516.1_pt1 | contig 15922 bp, 10 predicted proteins | sample 811181 | NCBI WGS metagenome assembly MDTC01 (sample SAMN05326644, study PRJNA326480) | marine metagenome | isolation source: seawater | place: Pacific Ocean: North | collected 2011
AGAATAACTATTGATGATGTAATGGATGTTGCTAAAGAAGAAGCTGAGAAAGATTATCAAATGGCGAGTGGTATATCAGAATCTATTGAAAGCAACGATAGTATATGGGAAGTCACAAGAGCCAGACTTCCATGGTTATTAATTGGTATATTAGGCGGTCTTTTTGGAGCAAAAATAATTGGTATATTTGATTTAGAAAGGAACTTTGAATTAGCTTTTTTTATCCCACTGATTGCTGCCATGGGAGGTAATGTCGGAATCCAATCTGCCGCTATAGTTGTACAAGGGTTAGCAAATGACTCATTAAAAATGGATAATATATTTCAAAAAATAATAAAAGAATTAGGCGTGGGATTACTAAACGGGGTCATCTGTTCTTTAATAATATTAATATCAGCTTTTGGATTAGGATACAGCATAAAACTTAGCCTAACTGTCAGTCTTGCCTTATTAATAGTTATAATTTTTGCAGCATTATTCGGAACATTGATCCCTCTGACATTAAAAACATACAATATTGATCCTGCTCTTGCAACAGGCCCCTTTATTACCACAATAAATGATGTGCTAGGTCTGTTTATATATTTTTGGATTAGCCAATCAATAATCTAATCATGAAAATCCTTTTTATTGATACCGTACATCCTCTTTTAAAAAAACAGTTGGAGAGACTTCACTACGATTGCGATATAGCCTACAAAAAAAGCAAATCAGAAATAGAAATTATTATTAATAAATATGACGGGATCATCATTAGAAGCAGATTTTATATTGATCGAAAATTTATTGACCAAGCAACTAACCTAAAATTTATTGCAAGAGCAGGAAGTGGTCTAGAAAATATTGATATCGATTATGCTAGAGAGAAAAAAATTAAGTGCTATAATGCAGCTGAGGGGAACAGAAAAGCAGTTGCAGAACATGCTATAGGGATGCTGCTTTGTTTATTTAATAATTTAAAAAAATGTGATACTGAGGTGAGGCAGGAGAAATGGAATAGAGAGTCAAATAGGGGGATTGAACTCTTTGGAAAAACAATAGGAATTATTGGCTATGGAAATAATGGCTCAGCCTTTACTAAGATACTAGAGGGTTTTGGAGTGAATATCTTAGTGTATGATAAATATCTCAAAATATATCCTTATCAAAGCAGTATGGAAACCATCTATAAAACAGCTGATATCATTAGCTTACATATACCACTAACAGAAGAAACTACATGTCTAGTTGATCATGAATTTATTAAGAACTTTCAAAAGGACTTTTACTTAATTAATACTGCAAGGGGAAAATGTGTTAATACAAAAGAGCTAGTCTCTGCTTTAAAAAGTGGTAAAATTAAAGGTGCGTGTTTAGATGTTTTGGAATATGAAAATACGTCCTTTGAAGAACTAAGTAAAATTGGGTTAATAGCTGACATGCAATATCTAATCCATTCTGATAAAACTATGCTATCACCTCATATAGCTGGCTGGACTGCAGAAAGCAATATTAAAATCGCTGAAATTCTACTTCAAAAGATTACTTCTTATTTTGCGCAATAAGAATTGAAATCTCCTCTCCCATTTCTTGCATGCGTTCCACAGCATCATTTAAGGAATCTGTTACTGATTCTTTTGCGTCAATAAAAGTATCTCCGATAGAATTAAACATTGCTTTATAGTAGTTAATTCCTTCATTCATATTGTCAGCAAAAGCATTTAACTTCTTCTCAGATGCTCTATCCCAATGATCTTTATGCTCCTCTATCTTCTCTGAAAGATACTTTAGATACATCCCTAATTCATTTACAAACATATTAGGCCTATCGCTACGAACTACTTCCTTTACATCATTATAAATATGATCTGCCATCTCAGATAAAGAAAGTTCTTTGGAAAAATAAGCCATGTTAGGGCCCGGACAAATAGAGACTCCTTTGCTTTCTCTAGTATCAACTCCGTAGTTGATAACTGCAGTTGCAGCCAAACCCATACACAGACAAGTTTTTTCAATGATCTGCTCAGAAATACCTTGTTCCTGGATTTTGTTTTTCTGAAAAAGTCGAGATGCTGTACATACTCCCTCGGTTCCATATTCATTATTTAAAGCTAAAAACTTTCTAGGGCATGGACTTCCTGGCTTTCCTTCCGCAATCTTTTGAAACTTTTCAATATCTTTAGATGAATTCTTTAAAGTATTAAACGGAACCCCTAAAGGTGATATATTGCTTAAATAAAGATCCTTTTCTTTGGCTTCTTGTAGCTGTTCTCTTGTAGCCTTATCTACCGTTGTTGCTTCAGGCACTAACAAAAAAGGTGTTCCCCAACCAACAGTATCTAAATTATAGTGATCTATTAAGAAACTATGTTCCTCAGCAGTAGCTACACCTCCTTGAGCTGTGATTTTTACCGATAATTTCTCATTAGGTATTATTCTACCATTCATCTCTAACGCTAATTTACAGACTGCAAATGTACTATCAACTAACTCTTGTCTTCTGTCTCTAAATTCCGCTAAAATTGGCCCAATCAAATAACCATTAGTAGCGAAAGCATGACCTCCACAATTTAAACCTGATTCAATACGATATTCAGAGATCCAAAGTCCTTTCTTAGCTAAAAATCTACTCTGAATAACTGCTGATCTATAATCAGACACCTTAAGTATTATTTTCTTTCTAATATAACCATTCTCATCTGGAAAGAAATCATCAAACTGAGCAATGTAACCATACAGTTTTGGATTCATCCCAGCTGAAAAAATAACTGATGATGACAAATCAGATTTAGCATAACCTCTTAACCCCGCATGGGCATCATTATATTCTGAAGGCAACTCTTCTTTTTTAAAGTAATTTTTTTTATCAACTTTTGTCATAATATTTACATCAATACTACCTTGAGATAAATTATCCTTTAACCAAATAGATAAATCTTCAAAACTAAATGAATTTGCAATGAATGCATTAAACTCTTGCTTTATATCACTACTATCAGGCAGCATCATAAAATATTTCTTTACCTCTTGAAATTTTTCTTTAGTTGCTGAAGTAAATTCATCAAATTTCGCTGCAGCGATCTTATTTACCATATTAAGGTAAGAAGTAATTCTATCTGCACGGTAATCTTTTGAATCATTCTTTATCTCCTGATAAGACAGATTATATACTACACTGTAATATTTTCTTAACCGCTCTAATAAAACATCATCAGCCAACGCAATGACAGTATTTATCCCATAATGTGCAACCTTCAAAGGAGAATCAGCTGTAAAAGCTGTCCCCATCACAGGGATATGAAAAGTGTGTGGTGATGTCATATATTAAAATAATCCGGCAAATATACCTAAATATCCATTAATAAGTAATAGAGCAAATATCCTTATCTATTACAACTAACTGAAGTGTGTTTCTAGATTTTTGTTCTAGTAATACTTCCTTTTCTTTTAGAAATTTATTAACTGAACCTTCAACATAATGCCTTATTGTACAAAGACTTAAATTCTTATTATAATATACCTGAAAGTCATACTGTAAATCAACAATTAATGCAGGGATTTTATACTTATCATCATCAACACAAATAGAAAAAGATACAGCAGAATTTTGCATCATATTTACACTAACATCATGTTTTGCTAACAAAGAAAAAATTTGACTTATATGAGTCTCGATAATAAAAGACAACGAAGTATCAGAAATAGAAATAAGAATCTGATTCTTTTTTATAATAATAGAAGGAATGTTGGGATAAGTTGTAACTACTTCTGTAATTTCAGATCCTTTGCTTGTAGGGTCTAAAAATGACTTGATAAACAAAGGAATTTGTTTCTTCTTAAGTGGCTGTATTGTTTTAGGATGTATTACTTTTGCTCCAAAATAAGCTAACTCAATAGCTTCATCAAAAGGAATCCTTTGCAATAATTGAGCATTTTCAAAATGGTTTGGGTCTGAACTCATCATCCCAGGAACATCTTTCCAAATTACAACCTCTTTGGCTTGAAGAGAAAATGCCAAAATTGCCGCAGAGAAATCACTTCCTTCTCGTCCCAATGTAGTGGTAAAATTCTCTGATGTACAACCTATAAATCCCTGAGTAATACAGTGCATTTCTTTTACATGATTCTTTATGTAACTGGTAGTTTGCTTCCAATCTACTTTTGCATTTCTATACGAATTATCAGTTTTAATTAAATCACGAGCATCCAGTATCGAGTTATCAAAACCTATTTGCTGTAAATAAGCGCCCATAATCTTAGTAGACAAGAATTCACCTATCGAAACAATTTGATCATAATCATAAGCATAATTTTGATTTGGTTCTTCTTCTAGAACCCATTCAATCTCAACAAATAAATTATTAATCTCATCAAAAATAACGTGTTTCTCATCAAATAAATCATTCAAAATATTTTCATGAAAATCTTTTACCTCCTTCAAAACAATAAAAGGATCAGCATTTCTTTGAACATAAGCTTCCAGTACACCCTCAAGCATATTAGTAACTTTGCCCATAGCTGAAAAAACAATTACTAACTTATCACTATCATAGGAACTTAAAATATCTCCAACATTAATAATGTTTTCTACATCTCTGATTGATGCTCCTCCAAATTTAAAAACTGTATACATCTATTTCTTAAAGATTAGCCACAAAGTAAAGATTATTTTTTCACCGAATACTCTAAATTTTTAGATATTTGCAATACTAAACTAACCAAATGAAAATTGCCTTTTTAACTTCTGGAGGGGTGGCTCCTTGTTTGTCAGCTTCAATAGGGAGATTGACAGAAAACTACCTAAAATATGACCAAAATATAGAAATTATTGGCTACTTAAATGGCTACAAAGGATTACTATTAGGGAACTCAATTTCATTTCCAAAATCACTCTCAGAGAACATTGAAAAATTTTATCAATTTGGTGGCTCTCCCCTTGGAAATAGTAGGGTAAAACTAACTAACATTGAAGACTGTATTAAGAAGGGATACATTAAGAAAGGTGAAATTCCTCTTGAAATCGCAGCCAAACAATTAGTAAAAGATGGTATCAGAATTTTACATACAATTGGTGGGGATGACACAAATACAACAGCAGCAGATTTATCCTATTATCTAAAAGAAAATAGTTACAAACTAACAGTTGTTGGCTTGCCAAAAACCGTTGACAATGATGTTTACCCTATTGCACAAACTCTTGGCGCTTTAACAGCTGCTGAACAAGGTGCAATATTCTTTGAGAATATAGTAAATGAAAACACTACATCTGATAGGCAATTAATAATTCATGAAGTTATGGGAAGAAATTGCGGGTGGCTTACCGCTGCCACTGCATTCGAATATCGCAAAAGGTTAAACAATATCAATTTTATACCTGAGATTGATTTAGTAAAAGAAAAATGGGATATACATGCCATACTATTACCTGAAGAAGAAATTTCTTTTGACAAAGAATGTGAGAGACTTAATAAAGTAATGGATAAATATGATTGTGTAAATATATTCTTAAGTGAAGGAGCCGGCATGAATCTAATTATCCAAGAAACCGAAAAACTAGGAGAATCTATATTACGTGATGCATTTGGGCATGTACGATTAGATGAACTAAATCCTGGAGAATGGTTTGCCAAACAATTTGGTAAACGACTCAATGCCAATAAAATACTAGTGCAAAAAAGCGGCTACTTTGGGAGGTCAGCAAAAGCAAATGAAGCAGATCTAAGACTGATATTTGAGATAGCAGACTATGCAGTAAAAATTGGAATAGAAGGGAGAAATGGCGTAATTGGATGGGATGAAGAAGATAACAATAAATTATCTTGCATTGACTTTAATAGAATAAAAGGAGGTAAGCTTTTCAATACATCATTAGACTGGTATAGGAAGATGATAAACGAAATCCAAGCTATCTAATTGGGAATACAAGCTCCATTATTAAATCATTTTGGGGAGCCAAAACAAACTAATGTAATTAAAAGCGCATTAGAAAAAGAGTGCTCTAGAATACATCTTACTGGACTAATTGGCTCTTCATTTTCGCTTACAGCAAGTGCAGTTGTAAGAGAAAGCAGCAAGCCACATCTTTTTATTTTTAGAGACAAAGAAGAGGCTTCATACTTTATAAATGATATTGAGAATCTACTTAAAAATGAAGTATTCTTTTTTCCAGCATCATACAGAAGAGCATATCAAATCGAGGAAACTGATAATGCCAATATTCTTTTAAGAATAGAAGTTTTAAATAAACTCAATCACAAAAGGAGCCCAATTATTGTTACCTATTCTGAAGCATTATCAGAAAAAGTTGTGAGCAGAAAGGAATTGAAAAAAAATACCATTACATTAAAAACCAATGATGAAATTGAGATTGATAAATTAGAAGGGATGCTATTAGAACTGAATTTTGAAGAAGTAGATTTTGTAATTAAAGCTGGACAATATTCTATTAGAGGAGGAATATTAGATGTCTATTCCTTTGCAGATGAATATCCATTCAGATTAGAGTTCTTTGATACTATAATTGAAAGTATTAGGGCCTTCGATATTAATACTCAGCTTTCAAGAAAGACAGAAAATAAGATTACCATAATACCTAATACTGAAGCAAAAAAAAACTTAGGCTATCAAGTTAGCTTACTAGAATACCTTCCTAAAAACTCAATTATATGGACAAAAGATATCATATATACGAAAGGGGTGCTTGATGATTATTTTAAAAAAGCAAAATTAGAGTACAAAAAAACCGAAGAAAGTACAATACAGTATTTAAGTCCTGAATACTTATTTACAAACTCAAATGAGTTCATCAGTGAACTGGAACATTTCTCAATTATTGAGAATAACCAGCAAAACTTTTTTAAAGAAACTGAAAAAATTGAAGTAAATACAACCTCGCTCACTAAAATAAACAAACAATTTAATTTATTAAAAGAAGATCTTAAAAAGAATGAAAAAGAAGGCCTTCAAAACATAATCCTATGCTCATCAGAAGAACAAGAAGAAAGATTTAATGCTATATTCGAAACATCTGAAGAAGAATTTGAATACAAATGCATCCTGTTCTCATTGCATGCGGGTTTTATTGACTACACAAATAATCAAGCAATCTATACTGATCATGAAATCTTTGACAGGCATCATAGGTTTAAAGCAAAAACAAAATTTACTGATAAACAGGCTATAACTATAAAACAATTAACATCATTAGAGATTGGTGATTTCGTTACTCATATAGATCATGGTATCGGCAGATTTGAGGGGCTCCACAAAATTGAAAATCAAGAAAAGAATCAAGAAGTAATAAAACTTACTTACAAAGAAGGTGACATCCTATATATTAGCATACACTCATTACACAAGATTGCTAAATTTTCTGGCAAAGAAGGAATAGAACCAAAAATAAATCAATTAGGCTCTCCAGCATGGAAAAGAACTAAAGAAAAAACTAAAACAAAAGTTAAAAAAATTGCATTCAACCTTATAAAACTTTATGCAAAAAGAAAACTTAAGAAAGGTTTTTCATATAGCCCTGACACCTATTTGCAGCACGAATTAGAAGCCTCATTTATGTATGAAGACACTCCTGATCAAAGCAAAGCAACAGCTAGCATAAAAGCAGACATGGAAAATGAAATGCCAATGGACAGATTAATTTGTGGAGATGTAGGTTTTGGAAAGACAGAAGTAGCAATACGCGCAGCATTTAAAGCAGTGGCTGATAGTAAGCAAGTGGCAGTTTTAGTTCCAACTACCATTTTAGCATTACAACATTATAAAACTTTTAAAAAAAGATTTAAACATTTGCCATGTAAAGTGGATTATATAAACAGATTTAAATCTCAAAAAGAACAAAAAGAAACGGTTAAAAAAATTGCAAGAGGTGAGATTGATATTCTTATCGGGACACACAGAATTGTTGGAAAAGACGTAAAATTTCTAGATTTAGGACTAATGATAATTGATGAAGAACAAAAATTTGGGGTAAATATAAAAGACAAACTCAAACTCTTTAAAGAAAATATTGACACTCTTACTTTAAGTGCTACACCAATCCCCAGAACATTGCAATTTTCACTTTTAGGAGCGAGAGATTTATCTGTAATAAATACACCGCCACCAAATAGGCAGTCGATAGAAACTACTATTATTGGCATGAATCAAGAAACAATAAGAGACGCCATAAGCTATGAGATGTCTCGTAATGGACAAATATATTTTATTCATAACCGAATCGAAAATATTAAAGAAGTAGCAGGTTTATTACAAAGGCTATGTCCTGATGCCAAGATAAAAGTAGGACATGGACAAATGGATGGCAGAAAGTTGGAGGAACTAATGATAGATTTTATGGAGGGAGATTTTGATGTGCTAGTTTCCACTACAATTATTGAAAATGGAGTTGATATACAAAATGCCAATACTATAATAATAAATAATGCTCAAAATTTCGGACTGAGTGATTTACACCAGATGAGAGGAAGAGTTGGTAGAAGTAATAAAAAAGCATTCTGCTATTTAATTAGCGCTCCCCTACATCAGTTGTCTGAAGAAAGTCGAAAAAGATTAATTGCGTTGGAACAATTCTCTACACTTGGAAGTGGTTTTAAAATTGCTATGCGTGATTTAGACATTAGAGGTGCTGGTGATTTATTAGGAGCAGATCAATCAGGTTTTATTAATGATATTGGCTTTGAAACTTATCAAAAGATATTGAATGAGTCGATTGAAGAATTAAAAAGAGAAAAGTTCCAAGATCTATTTGAAAATGAAAAAGAACTGTTCTATGTAAAAGATTGTCAACTAGATACTGACTTAGAAATACTAATACCAGACACCTATGTTAGTAGTATTAGCGAAAGACTAAATCTATATAAAGAACTTAATAATTTTACTAAAGAAGAAGAAATCAATACTTTCATTATTAGACTAAATGACAGATTTGGTAATATCCCAGCAGCAATTCTACATGTCTGCAACGCAGTTAGATTAAGATGGATAGCAAAGAAAATTGGCTTTGAGCGCATTATTCTTAAAAATAATAGCATGCGTTCCTATTTTCCTTCACAAGTAGATTCAAATTATTACAACTCTAATTCCTTCAAAATTGTATTAGAGTTTTTAAAATCCAATTCTGGTCACTGTCAAATAACAGAAAATAAAGGACAGCTATACATGAAAGTAGAAAATATTTATTCAATTGAAGATGCTCTGAGAATCTGTAAGGAGATTACTACAAAGCCTCTTAATCAACAATAAAAACAACTTATCAACAATCTTTTCTTTTACTAGAATTTCACTTCATAATACCTTAAGATTTAATTAAAATTGCATTAAAGTATTAAGAAATAAAAATGTCTCAAGAGAGAGTAATTAGAAATGCTTTAATTTCTGTTTTCAACAAAGATGGATTAATGCCAATTATAAAAAAATTGGATGCCCTAGATGTAAACATCTACTCTACAGGTGGTACACAGATTTTTATTGAAGAGCAGGGAATAGTTGCAAATCGTATTGAAGACCTTACTACGTATCCTTCTATACTAGGAGGGCGTGTAAAAACTTTACATCCAAAAGTTTTTGGCGGGATCCTATCAAGAAGAGATCTAGTGTCTGACAAAGAACAATTGAAGCAATACAATATCCCAGAATTTGATTTAGTAATTGTTGACCTTTATCCATTTGAGAAAACAGTTTTATCATCGGCACCTGAGCAAGATATTATTGAAAAAATTGATATCGGAGGAATCTCGTTGATCCGAGCTGGTGCTAAGAATTTTAAAGATGTCCTAATAGTCTCAGAGATGAAGCAATATCCTGATATTCTAGAAATATTAAATAATGGTGCAAGTACAAATATAGAAGAAAGAAAAAAGTTTGCAGCAAATGCATTTAATGTTTCTTCGCATTATGACACTACTATCTTTAATTATTTTCATACAGGGGATAACTCTGTATTCAAAAAAAGTGTCCGTAAAAAAACAACTCTGCGATATGGTGAAAATCCTCATCAGTCAGGAATCTTTTATGGAAATCTAGATAATATGTTTACGAAACTAAACGGAAAAGAACTTTCTTATAATAATCTTTTAGATATTGATGCAGCTGTAAATTTAATTGCAGAGTTTAAGGAGACAACCTTTGCAATCCTAAAGCACAATAATGCTTGTGGTTTGGCTTGTCGTTCAAAACTCATTGATGCTTGGGAAGATGCTCTAGCCGGAGATCCAATATCAGCCTTTGGAGGTGTGCTTATCACCAATAAAGAGGTAGATCTAGAAACTTCTAAAGAGATAGATAAACTCTTCTATGAAGTATTAATTGCACCATCATTTGAGCCTATGGCCTTAGCGCTTTTAAAAGAAAAGAAAAATAGAGTGCTGCTTCAACAAAATATAATTACATTACCAGAAGTACAATTTCGCACAGCACTAAATGGTATATTACAGCAAGATAAAGACATGCAAACAGATGCAATTTCTAATATGAAAACAGCAACAACAATAATGCCAACTAATGAGCAGCTCACTGACTTAGTTTTTGCTTCAAAAATCTGTAAGCACACCAAATCAAATACCATTGTATTTGCAAGAGGTAAGCAATTGCTAGCTAGTGGTGTAGGTCAAACATCAAGAGTAGATGCTTTAAAACAAGGCGTTAATAAAGCTGCTAAATTTGGATTTAGTTTAGATGGGAGTGTTATGGCATCTGATGCATTCTTCCCTTTCCCTGATTGTGTAGAGTTAGCGGGGAAGGCGGGAATAAAAGCAGTTATACAACCCGGGGGTTCAATAAAAGATAAGTTATCTATTGATTATTGCAACAACAACAATATAGCTATGGTACTAACAGGAAGCAGACACTTTAAACATTAAAAATAAAAATTATGGGATTCTTCGACTTTATGCAAGAGGCAATTGCTATTGATTTAGGAACTGCAAATACATTAATTATTCATAACGATAAGGTGGTTGTAGATGAGCCCTCAATTGTAGCTAAGAATATAAGGACAGGTGAAGTAGTCGCTATTGGGAAAAGAGCTCAACAGATGCATGGAAAAACACATACAGAAATAGAGACTTTACGTCCACTAAAAGATGGTGTAATCGCAGATTTCCAAGCCTCTGAACAAATGATTAGAGGGTTTATTCAAATGTTGAAGATGAAAAGGAGTATCTTTGCCCCATCACTAAAGATGGTCGTTTGCATTCCATCAGGGGTTACGGAAGTAGAAAAACGAGCTGTAATTGATTCGGCAGAACATGCAGGAGCAAAAGATGTTTGGTTGATACATGAACCAATGGCAGCAGCAATAGGAATTGGAATTGATGTTCTTGAACCAAAAGGGAATATGGTGATTGATATAGGAGGAGGAACAACTGAGATCGCAGTAATATCATTAGGAGGGATTGTGTGTGACAAATCAATAAGAGTTGCTGGTGATGAATTGACTGCAAATATTCAATATCATATGAAGACAAGACATAATATTGCTATTGGTGATATTATGGCTGAACAAATTAAAATTCAAGTTGGATCTGCACTTACTGAATTAGATGAGCCTCCACCAAACTACGCAGTACATGGAAGAGACTTAATGAGTGGCATCCCGAAAGAGGTGATTGTAACGTATAAAGAAATTGCAGGAGCATTGAATAAGTCTATCGAACAAATTGAGGAGGCTATAATGAGTGCTCTATTTAACACTCCACCTGCATTGTCTGCCGATATCTATAATGAAGGATTATACTTAACAGGAGGAGGGTCAATGCTTAGAGGTCTTGACAAGAGAATATCTACAAAAACTAAATTGCCAGTTTATGTTGCTGAAGACCCTTTAAGAGCTGTTGCAAGAGGGACTGGTATTGCCCTTAAAAATACAGATAGATATACATTCTTAATGCAATAGAAAGTATTAATGCATAATCTTTTAAGATTTATAAAACTAAATCAGTTTCTACTACTATTTATATTAATAGAAGGCTTCTCCATTTCTTTACTACTACAAAACAATACCTATCAAGCTAGCCAGACTATAAAATTTAGCACACAATATACCAGTGCTATTTATAACTATGCAAATTATTTTTCTGACTACATAGGGTTAAAAGAGACTAATGATTATCTAACAATAGAAAATGCCAAATTATATACATTATTACAAAATAATGAGCAGTCCTTTGACTCTACTATATTTCCAGATAAGAAATTCAACTATCTAGCGGCTAAAGTCATCAATAACTCAGTAAAAAAACGCAATAATTTTATCACACTAAATAAAGGAAGTAAGAACGGTATAAAACATGGGATGGGTGTTATTACAGACCAGGGAGTGATTGGAATTGTACACTCAGTTAGCAAAAATTTTGCATTAGTAATATCACTACTACATAAAAAATCTGCCATTGGAATCTTCTTAAAGAAGGATAGGCATACTGGAATTTTAACTTGGGAAGGTTTTAATTACAGAATCGCTACAATTAGCGATCTTCCAATCCATATACCAATAAATGTTGGTGACACAATAATCACTAATAGCTATAGTAATATCTACCCTGAAGAAATACATATCGGCACTATATCTGATTTCAAGAAAAATAATGACGATGGGTTCTACACTATTAATGTTGAGCTTTTTGAGGATTTTAATAATTTAAGATATGTATATGTAATCCACTCACAACAATCAGATGAGCAGCTACTACTTGAGAAAATAATCGCGACCGATGAATAACTACTACGGAAAATATCTTGGCCTACTTCCAATATTTGTTTTAATACAGGTGCTTATTCTAAATGAAATTTTCTTTTTCACTTATATAAACCCTTATCTTTATCTGACTCTAATTATAAGTCTTCCCTTAAGAACCTCAAAATGGTATATCCTATTTTACGCATTTTCAATAGGATTTCTTATCGATCTTTTTGGAGGGAGCTTAGGCTTTCACTCAACAGCAACCGTTTTAATTGCTTTTATTAAGACTACTATATCAAAAATAACAATACCATATAGTATATTAGAAGATAATGACGAAATAACATTAAATAAAATTGGAAGCAAGTCATTTATTGTATTCTCATTATTGATTATTCTAATCCATAGCACTATTATATTTGGATTAGAACATCTTAATTTTAATTTACAGATTCTAGCAAAAATAATAGCTAGCAGTTTCACGACATTAGCTCTTGTATTAATCTTAGAAATATTGAAGTTTTCTAAGAGATGACAAGATTTAAAGCAAGATACAAGGTAATTATTGGCATCTTCCTGCTTATTGCAATTGTCTTTCTGTCAAAGCTATTCTACATACAAGTAGTTAATGACGACTACAAATTTTCTGCAAATAATAATGTATTACGATATGATGTGCAACAGGCAGTAAGAGGATTAATATATGACAGAGATAGCAATCTAATTGTTGCCAATGTCCCTGCTTATGATCTAATGATAGTCCCCAGAGAACTTAAAAATAAGAAAATTGACACACTAAAATTCTGCAGGCTTGTTGAAATTAAGCAAGAAAAATTTATTGACCTCTACAATAAGGCGGTTAATTACTCTGCATATAAAGAAAGTGTATTTATCAAACATCTAAGCAAAGAAAATGCTAGTACGCTTGGAGAGCATCTGTATGAATTTCCAGGTTTTTATTTGCGAAAAATTACGATGCGTGAATATCCAAGTAACTCAGCAACACATCTAATAGGATATTTAGGTGAAGTAAACAGTAATACAACGAGCAAAGATCCTTTCTACACAAAAGGAGACTTAAATGGAGTTAGTGGTGTTGAGGCGGCCTATGAAGAAAACCTAAGGGGGACTAAAGGCATGTCAATTAAACTTGTTGATGTACACAATAAAGATCAAGGAAAATTCCAAGAAGGAAAATTTGACACATTACCAATCTCTGGCAGCACATTAACTACAACAATTAATATCGAATTGCAGAAATATGGCGAAAGATTAATGCAAAAAAAGATTGGTGCAGTAGTAGCTATCGAACCATCAACTGGAGAAATCTTATCATTAATATCTGCTCCAACTTATAATCCTAACTTGTTAATTGGAAGAAAAAGGTCAGAAAATTATAAAGCTCTTGCAAATGATAAAAGAAAACCACTCTTTAATAGAGCAATACAAGGGACATACCCCCCTGGTTCTATATTTAAACTTATAAATGGATTAATTGCTCTGCAAAAAGGAACCATTACAAAAGACAGCAAGTTTAGTTGTAATGGACATTACGGATACAGCTATACAAAAGATAAACATGTTGGATGTCATCCACATAGAACTCCTCTCAATCTTATTAATGGAATTGAGATTTCATGTAATGCATATTTTTGTGGTCTATATAATAAATATTTTACTAATTTCAACTCAACCATTCAGGCTTATAATCATTGGAATAGACAAGTAGCCAGTTTTGGAATTGGTGATTATATGAATAACGATTTTATCACAGGATCTCCAGGCAAACTTCCGAAATCAGCATATTTTGAAAGATTATATAATGGCAGTTGGAATGCTAATACGATAATTTCTATGGCTATTGGACAAGGAGAATTATTACTTACTCCAATACAGATGGCTAACATCACAGCGATACTTGCAAATAGAGGGTTTTACTACACCCCGCATATTGTAAAGAAGATTTCAGGACAAGAGGCGATTGACACTAACTTCACAAGAAAGAAATTTTGTGCGATTGAGCCAAAAAATTTCACTCCAATTATTGAAGGCATGAGGCAGGCAGTGGAAGGAGTAAATGGGACTGCAAAGAAAGCAAAAATACCGGAAATTGAGATTTGCGGAAAGACAGGAACTGCACAAAATCCTCACGGTGAAGATCATTCTATTTTTATTGCTTTTGCTCCAATAATAAATCCAAAAATTGCCATTGCTGTATATGTGGAAAATGGAGGATGGGGAGCGACTTGGGCTGTTCCAATTGCTTCATTGATGATAGAAAAATATCTAAAGGGAACAATTACAGATATAAATCAAGAAACCTTTATATTAGAAGGGAACCTAATATCAGAGGAATGAGAAAAGCAAAAAACATCTTTGCTAATATTGATAAAGTAAGTATCTTACTTTATGTATTATTGATACTTTTTGGCATAATAAATATATATGCTTCACAATACAATGATGATGTGTCGTTTATTTTTAATCTTTCTTCAAGATATGGAAAACAATTATTATTTATTTGCATCTCCTTCTTTATAGCATTCCTAATACTAATTATTGATTGGAAGTTTTTTTATTCCTTAACTTATTTATTCTATGGTGTAATAATACTATTGCTAATAAGTGTGCTCTTTAAAGGAGGAGTAACTAGTGGGGCAACCTCATGGTTTGAACTAGGGTCATTCAAATTTCAGCCATCTGAATTTGCTAAATTTGCTACTGCATTAGCACTGTCTAGATACTACAATAACATCCATATTAAGAAAATCTCTTTGCTAAAAAAACTCAAGACGTACAGCATAATTCTACTGCCATTTCTACTAATTATTCTGCAGAATGACTTAGGGACTGCGCTAGTCTATGCTGCATTTATACTAGTACTTTATCGTGAAGGAATGTCAGGTAATATCTTAATTTTTGGTCTTATAGTTGGCATTCTATTTATAATGACATTACTAATAGAAAAATTACTATTAACCAGTCTTGTTGGTGGAGTTATTATACTACTCTTTATGTTTTCTCAGAAAAAGAAAAAAGAAATAGCTGCGCTAATAGGGATATTTATTATTTCAATAACATTTATCTTCAGTGTAAACTATATCTTTAATGACGTGCTCTCAGCACACCATAGGACAAGAATTAATGTTTTATTAGGTAAAGAGATTGATCCACAAGGAGCCGGATACAACTTAATACAATCTAAGATAGCAATTGGAAGTGGAGGCCTTTTAGGCAAAGGGTTCTTAAAAG
>MDTC01006750.1_pt1 | contig 15918 bp, 19 predicted proteins | sample 811181 | NCBI WGS metagenome assembly MDTC01 (sample SAMN05326644, study PRJNA326480) | marine metagenome | isolation source: seawater | place: Pacific Ocean: North | collected 2011
AGAAAACTAAAAATTTCTAGAATAGCTCTCCGTGATATGGGGTCAGCAGGTAAAATTCCAGGAATAACAAAATCAAGTTGGTAAGGAAATTATGACAATAATAGATCCAGTTGGAGACATGTTTACAAGAATAAGAAATGGACAAATGCGTTCATTATCAAGAATTGATGTGCCGGCATCAAAATTTAGACTACAAATCCTAGAAATACTAAAGCTTGAAGGTTATATAAATAATTTTTTTGTAGAAAAAAATAAAAATATCAATACCTTAAAAGTTGATCTAAAATACTACGAAGGAAATCCGGTTATTAAAGACATAAAAAGAATTTCGAAGCCAGGAAGAAGAGTTTATTCAAGAGCAATTAGTATTCCAAAAATACAAAATGGACTTGGATTAGCAATTGTCTCAACCTCTAAAGGTGTAATGTCTGACTCTGAAGCTAGAAAAAATAATTTAGGTGGCGAAATAATTTGTAAGGTATTTTAATGTCAAAAATAGGAAAAAAAGTAATCAATCTTCCAAAGGACTCATCAGTAAAAATTGATGGTAATTTGTTAACTGTCACTGGACCAAAAGGGTCTACAAAATTAAGTATTGATGACAAAATTTTTTCATCAAAGGTTAACGAAAAAAATGAACTACAAATATTACCTTTAGAAAAAAAAATTGATAAAAAAGTTTCAATAATGTGGGGTACATACAGAAGTTTACTTAATAATGCGGTAAAAGGGGTTTCATTAGGTCATGAAAAAACATTAGAACTCACAGGCGTGGGCTTTAGAGCAAATTTAAAAGGAGAATTTTTGAATTTACAAATAGGATTTAGTCATGATGTTAATTACAAAATACCAAAAGATATAAAAGTTACAGTAGAGAAACAAACAACAATTAAAATAAACGGTGTAGATAAAGAACTTGTTTCTAAAATTTCATCAGATATTAAATCATTAAAGCCGGTTGAACCATATAAAGGAAAAGGTATTAAAGAAAAAGGCCAGTTCGTGTTAAGAAAAGAAGGAAAAAAGAAATAAAATGACAAAATTAAAACAAAGCATTAAACGTAAATTAAGAACAAGAAAAAAACTTAAAAATTTAACAAATGTTCAATATAGAGTTTCAGTAAATAAATCCTTAAAAAATTTTTCTGCACAAATAATTGATGACAAAGAAATGAAAACAATAGTTTCCGTGTCATCTATTGAAAAAGAACTAAAAAAAAGTAAGTTAAAAAAAATGGAAACATCGAATATGCTCGGTGAAGTACTAGCAAAAAGAGCAAAAGAAAAAAAAATAAATAGTGTTTATTTTGATAGAGGTTCATATAAATATCATGGTAGAGTAAAAATATTTGCTGACGCACTAAGGAAGAATGGTTTAAAATTTTAATGGCTGATTATAAAAAAATCGATAGTGATATAAAAGAAAAATTAGTTGCTATAAATAGAATTACTAAAGTTGTTAAAGGTGGTAGACGTTTTGGTTTTGCAGCACTAGTAGTAGTTGGAAATCAAAAAGGATCTATCGGCCTAGGTAGTGGTAAATCTAAACAAGTTCCTGATGCAATAAAAAAAGCAACAGAAGTTGCAAAAAGAAATCTCATTAAAATTCCTTTAAAAGATGGCAGAACATTACACCACGATGTTAAAGGTAAAAATGGTTCTGGAAAAGTGTTGTTAAGATCTGCACCTGCTGGAACTGGTATTATAGCTGGTGGACCAATAAGATCTGTATGTGAAGTTTTAGGAATTCAAGACGTTGTTGCTAAATCTCTAGGATCAGCCAACCCTCATAATGTTGTTAAAGCTTGTATTAAAGGTCTCTCAACTCAAATGTCTCCAAAATTTTTATCTAATGTAAGAGGGAAAAAAATATCAGAAATTATTTCAAAAAGGGAAAATGCCCAATGAAACTAAATGAATTAATAAAAACAAATAAAAAAAAAATTAGAGTTGGCAGAGGAATTGGTTCTGGAAAAGGAAAAACCTCAGGAAGAGGCCACAAAGGTCAAAAATCTAGATCTGGTGTGGCTATAAAAAGTTTTGAAGGTGGACAAATGCCGCTATATAGAAGATTACCAAAAAGAGGTTTTAAACCTGTAAATAAAGGATCTTTATATTCTTTAAATATATCAACTTTAGAAAGTTTTTGTAACAAAAATAAAATTGATTTAAACACCATTTTAAATATAAAAGTTTTAAAAGAAAAAAAATTAATCAAACACGCTTACTCTAAATTAAAAATATTGGGAAAAGGCGATATTAAAAGCAAATTTAATTTATCTGTCGATTATGTTTCAAAACAAGCTAAAGAAAAAATTGAAAAAGCTGGTGGAAAAATAAACATCATTAATAAAAAATAAAATATGTCTAATGAAAACCTAACACAAGGAGCATTCAGTCAAGCTACTGATCTAAAAAATAGAATTTTTTTTACTATAGGTTTGTTAATAGTTTATAGGATAGGAACGTATGTTCCACTATCTGGAATTGATCCTATAGCACTTCAAGAAATTATGTCAGCATCTCAAAAAGGTTTATTGGGTATGTTTAATATGTTTTCAGGTGGAGCAGTTACACGTATGGCTATTTTTGCGCTAGGTATAATGCCTTATATCTCTGCATCTATTATAATTCAATTACTTACAGGTGTTTCAGATTATTTTAAAAGCCTTAAAGATCAAGGAGAAATTGGACGAAAAAAAATAACTCAAATGACAAGATACGGGACTGTGTTAATAGCATGTTTGCAGGGTTATGGAGTATCTGTTGGTTTAGAAAATGCTGGTAATATAGTTGTAGATCCAGGTCTTTATTTTAGACTAACTACAACAATATCTTTAGTCGCTGGTACGACTTTTTTAATGTGGTTAGGTGAACAAATTACACTACGTGGTGTTGGAAATGGAATATCTTTAATTATTTTTTCAGGTATAGTAGCAGAAATTCCTAGAGCATTAGCATCGACATTCGAATTAGGTAGAACAGGCGCTCTTTCACCCTTAATGATAATAGCAATCTTTTTATTAATAATTTTTACAGTACTTTTCATTGTATTTTTTGAACGTGCAATGAGAAAAATTTTGATTAATTACCCTAAAAGACAAATGGGTAATAAGGTTTACGGTGGAGAGAGTTCGCATTTACCTCTAAAAATTAATACTGCTGGTGTTATACCAGCTATATTTGCATCAGCTTTATTATTATTGCCTGTTACATTTGCAAACTTTGGTTTTTCTGACTCAGATTTTTTCATTAGAATCTCATCAATGTTTACCCAGGGACAACCTCTATATATGTTGTTGTATGCATCAGGAATAATATTTTTTTCTTTTTTTTATACCTCAATTGTCTTTAACCCAAAAGAAACAGCTGAAAATTTAAGAAAATATGGTGGTTATATACCAGGGATTAGACCAGGTGAAAGATCAGCAGAATATATAGAAACAATTCTTATAAGATTAACAACAATTGGATCAATCTATTTAACAACTGTTTGTTTAATGCCTGAATTTCTAATTTCAAAATATCCAATTCCGTTTTATTTAGGCGGCACCTCATTATTGATAGTCGCCGTAGTAGCTATGGATACAGTAACACAAGTACAAACGAGATTAATGAGTTCCCAATATGAGTCATTAATAAGAAAAACTAAATTTGGCAAATAATATTTAAATGAATCTTGTAATTTTTGGACCTCCTGGTGCTGGAAAAGGAACTCAGTCTAAATTTATTGTAAAAAAATTTAATTTATTCCAATTATCAACTGGCGATTTATTAAGAAATGAAATTAAAAATAAGTCTAAAGTAGGAGTGGAAATTGCATCAATAGTTAATGCCGGTTCATTAGTATCGGACGAAATAGTAAGTAAATTAATTGAGTCTGTTATTATCAAAAAAGAATATAATAATAGAATTATATTTGATGGCTATCCTAGAAATTTATCACAAGCAAAAAATTTAAATTCAATTTTAAATAAATGCAACCAAAAAATAGATTTAGTTTTAAAACTCTCTGTATCACTTGAGGTAATTAAAAAAAGAATTTCAGGTAGAAGTGTTTGTTCTATGTGTGGAAAAATATACAATTTATATTTTAACCCTGCGCCTAAAAACTCTGAATGTTGTTCTGATAAATATTTACAAAAAAGAGGGGACGATACAGCTGATGTGGCTATAAAAAGATATAAAACTTATGAAAAAAGCACTGAACCTGTTTTAGAATTTTATAAAAAACATGATCTTTTGCAGATAGTTAATGGCGAAACATCTATTGATCAAATATATAAAGAAATAAGCCAAAAAATTGACCTTATTCAGGGTTGACTTTGATTAATAACGCCATATAAATACGCATTTGAAACATTAACCCAATTATATATGGCCCGAATTGCAGGAATAAATATTCCACAAAATAAAATTGTCAGCGTAGCTTTAACGTATATTCATGGAATAGGATTACACTCTTCAAAAAATATCTGTGAAAAATTAAACATTTCTTTAAAAACTAGAGTAAACGAGCTAACCGAAGAACAAGTTTTGAAAATAAGAGAATTTATCGACTCAAATCATAAAGTCGAAGGTGATTTGCGTAGGGAAATTTCTATTAATATAAAAAGATTAGTTGATTTAGCTTCATATAGAGGCTCAAGACACAAAAAGAAACTACCTGTAAGAGGACAACGTACTCATTGTAATGCAAGAACAAGAAAAGGTAAAGCAATAGCAATAGCAGGAAAAAAACTGACACCTTTAAAGAAATAATAATTAAATGGATAAAGAAACTAAAAAAAACGGCAAGAATTCTAAAGAAAAAAAAATTGAAGTTGTTAAAAAAGATACTGAAAAAAAGAAAAAGAAAATTAAAAGAAATATAACTACAGGAATTGCTTATGTTTATTCAACTTTTAATAATACGATAATTTCTATAGCAGATGATAATGGAAATGTAATTTCATGGTCTTCAGCAGGAGCTAAAGGTTTCAAAGGCTCAAGAAAATCAACTCCTTACGCCGCTCAAGTTGCGGCAGATGATGCCGGAGCTAAAGCTTATGAATATGGTCTTAGAACTTTAAATGTTAATGTTAAAGGACCTGGCTCAGGAAGAGAAACAGCTTTAAGATCATTACAATCAAGAGGTTTTAAAATTATGACAATTAAAGACACAACCCCAATGCCGCACAATGGCACAAGACCACCAAAAAAAAGGAGAGTATAAATAATGGAAACAACATCAACTATAACTGATAAAAATTGGAAAGCTTTAATTAAACCAAATAAATTGGATATTTCAAGCAATGAAGATAAATCTATTGCAAAAGTAATAGCTGAACCTTTAGAAAAAGGTTTCGGTCAAACTATTGGTAATACACTAAGAAGAATTTTACTTTCTTCAATTCAAGGTGCTGCAGTAACAGCTGTTCAAATTGATGGTGTGTTGCATGAATTTTCATCAATTAAAGGTGTTAGAGAAGATGTAACAGATATTGTTTTAAATGTTAAAAATTTAGCTATCAAATCGTCAGCCACGAGCGCAAAAAAATTAATTTTAGATGTTAAAGGACCAAAAGAAGTCAAAGCTAGTGATATTACTTTAGTAAATGATGTTGAGATTTTAAATCCTGATTTAGTTATTTGCAATCTTGATGAAAAAACTAATTTTCACATGGAATTAATAGTGAATAACGGAAAGGGATACGTACCTGCACCTAAAAATAGAACTGAAGATAGCCCTTTAGGTCTAATAGCAATCGACTCACTTTTTAGTCCCGTAAAAAAAGTATCTTTTTCTGTTGAAAATGCCAGAGCTGGTAGTGCTTTAGATTATGATAAACTGACAATGACTATAGAAACAAATGGTACAGTAGCAGCAGAAGACGCAGTCGCTTACTCTGCAAGAATATTTCAAGATCAATTATCAATGTTTGTAAATTTTGAAGATCCTAAAGAAATTATAAAAGAAGTAAAATCATCAGAACCTGAATTTAATAGAAACTTACTTAAAAGAGTTGAAGAACTTGAACTTTCCGTTAGATCAATGAATTGTTTAAAAAATGATAATATTATTTATATAGGTGATTTAGTACAAAAAACTGAACCAGAGATGCTGAGAACTCCAAATTTTGGTAGAAAATCTTTAAATGAAATTAAAGAAGTTCTAAACACAATGTCTTTGTACTTGGGTATGGAGATACCTAATTGGCCACCAGACAACATTGCTGAGTTATCAAAAAAATTAGAGGAAAATTCTTACTAAAATGAGACATAATTTAGGGTATAGAAAATTAAATAGAACCAGTGAACATAGAAAAGCACTGTTCAAAAACATGCTTAATTCATTAATCAAATATGAACAAATAATAACTACTTTGCCCAAAGCAAAAGAACTAAAACCGCAAATAGACAAAGTTATTACAATTGGAAAAAAAAACTTATTAAGTAATAAAAAAAGGCTTTTCTCAAAGCTACAAGACAAAAAATCGGTTTCAAAAGTATTTGATGAACTTTCCAAAAGATATGTTAACAGAAAAGGTGGTTATTCAAGAGTATTAAAAGCAGGTTTTAGAACAGGCGATGACGCACCTATGGCAGTTATTGAATTAGTTGACAGAAATTTAGAAGCTAAAAAAATTGATAAACCAAAAAAAAAAACTAAAGATACTGAAAAAGATAATACATCAAAAGTAGCAACTAAATAATTAAAGTTCTACATGCCCAAAACATTTAAAGTAGATAAAGATTATCACAACGCTCGTTTTGATAAGTGGTTTAAAAATAATGTGATTGATTTACCGCAATCATTAATTGAAAAAATAATAAGAAAAAATAAAATTAAAATTAATAGAAAGAAAACTAAGACCTCTTATAGGGTACAATTAGGCGATATTGTTGAAATATATGATTTGTCAAAATTCAAAATTTCAGAAAGACCGAGAATAATTAAATATAAACCGTCAAAAAAAGAAATTAGCCAATACGATAATTTAATTTTAGAAAATAATAAAGATTTTATAGTAATTAATAAGCCAAACGGTATTGCTGTACAAGCAGGAACAAAATCTTTTAGAAATATTATCGATGTTTTAAAGGATAGTAAATATTTTGAAAATTCAAAACCATATATAGTTCATAGACTTGATAAAGAAACTTCTGGAGTAATGATCATTGCTAAAAATCGTGAATATGCTCAATTATTTACATCACTTTTTAGAATAAGAAAGATTCATAAAACTTATATAGCTATTACCCATGGAAAAGTTTCTTCATCAATAAAAAAGATGGAAGATGATTTAATTTTATTCGAAAAGCATAAAAAAGTTGTTCAAAAAGCAATATCAAATATTAAAATAATAAAAAGTAATTCTTTGTACTCATATGTAGAATTAAATCCTATTACTGGAAGAAAACATCAATTACGCAAGCAATTGTATAAGATAGGTAATCCTATAGTTGGTGATAGTAAATATTTTTTAGATATAAAATCTAATAAATCTAATAGAAAATATCTAATGTTACACGCATATAAAATAAAATTTATGATTAATAATATAAGATACAACTTTAAAGCTGAATATAATAAAGAATTTGAAAATTTATTAGATAGAGAATTTTAAATTTTCTTTATATTTTTTTTGAAAATTTTTATTAAAATATTGTTTGAATTAGTTATTTTTTTCTTTCTTTCATTATAGATTGATGTAATTTTATCATTAGATAGGCCGCATGGTATAATTTTCAAATATTTTTTTAAATCATTGTTAATATTTATTGAACAGCCATGATAAGCAATCCATCTTGATACCTTCACACCTATTGCGGCAATTTTTTTACCCTTTACCCAAATGCCAATATTTTTTCTATCAGACTTTCCTCTAATTCCATTTACCTTTAAAAATTCGATTATAGAAACTTCAATAATATTTATTAATTTTCTTATATCTTTTTTTCGCTTATTTAAATTTATTGCAAAATAAACAATTTTTTGCCCTGGATTATGAAGTGTTATTTTTCCACCTCGATTAGTTTTTATCACATTTATTTTTTTATCTAAAATTTCATTTTTATTGGATCTAATACCTGATGTATATGTAGTAGGATGCTCTAAAACCCACAATAAATCTCTGGCTTTACCTGTTTTAATAGCCATGACTCGCTTTTCTAGAAATTTCATAGCTTGTTTGTAGCCTACTAAACGTGAACTAATTTTTATATCTATGCTCATTTAAATTGAATTTTATCATTTAATGAACTATTAGTCTCAAAAAAGATATCAGAGGTTTTTATGAGTTTAGTTAAATCTACGGGCAATAAAAAAGTTAATCTTGATTTTAATAAAGAATTTATTAATGTTTTTACAGACAAGATTAAATCAGGAGATACTACATTTATAAATCAGACCCTAAAAGACTTACACGAGTCAGACGTCGCAAATTTGATTGAAAATTTATCGTTTGAAACAAGAGCTAAATTAATTGAGTTAGAAGATTTTAATATAGATCCTGAAATCTTTATTGAAATAAACGAGTCTGTTCAAAGTGAGGTACTTCAATCTCTCTCTTCAGAGTCTATTTCTAAAATTATCAAAAGACTCGAGTCTGATAATTCTATTAAAATTTTAGAAAATCTAGACAAAAATAAAAAAACCTCTGTTCTAGATAAACTCCCACCTAAAGACAGATTTTTATTAGAAGAAGGTCTAAGTTATCCCGAGGATACTGCTGCAAGACTTATGCAAAGAGAATTCACGGCAGTGCCAAGCAATTGGACAGTTGGTCAAACTATAGATTATCTTAGAGAGAACAAAGATTTACCAGAAGAGTTCTTAGAAATTTTCATCGTTGACAATGATTTTAAGCCTATAGGTACAGTACCATCATCAAGAGTATTACGAACTTCAAGAGATTCAAAAATGAGTCTTATAATGACAGAAATGCCTGTACTAATTTCAGTTAACACCGATAAAGAAGAAGTCGGACATACATTTGAAAATTACAACTTAGTATCAGCTGGTGTTGTAAATAAAGATAATAAGTTAGTTGGAATGATAACAGCAGATGACGTAGTAACAGTGGTCCAAGATGAAGCTGAAGAAGATGCATTAAGATTAGCAGGTGTTGGTGATGAGGAAATTACTGATAGCGTATTTGTCAAAACTAAAAGACGATTCAACTGGCTATTATTAAATTTGTTTACTGCACTTCTCGCTACTTGGGTTATAAGTAAATTTGGTGCTTCAATTGAACAAATGGTAGCTTTAGCCTTTTTAATGCCAATTGTAGCTTCAATGGGTGGTAATGCTGGAATGCAAACATTAGCAGTAACGATCAGAGCTATTGCGACTAAAGAATTATCTGCTGGAAACTTTAATACTGTAGTTGTAAAAGAATTTTTGATAGGAATTTTAAATGGAATAATTTTTGCATTAATTACAGCAATAATTGTTCAAGTATGGTTTAAAGAAATAAATTTATCTCTTTTGATTGCTATATCAATGATTTTAAACATGATTGTGGCTGGTCTTTTTGGAATACTAGTTCCAGTTTCACTAAAGAAGTTAAATATTGATCCAGCTTTAGCATCAAGTGTTTTCGTTACAACAATTACTGATGTAATTGGTTTTTTATCTTTTTTAGGTATTGGTTCTTATTTTTTTCTTAATTAAAGATTATCAATTAATCTTGTTTTGCCTAAATAGAAAGCAATAAAAATATTGAATTTTTGTTTTGGATTTTTATGTTTAGATAAATTTTTTATATTTAAAACTTCAACATAATCTATCTTTTTTACACCAATTTTCATTATTTGAGCCTTAACATTATTAAAATTCAAAGTAATTTTTTTTTCTTTTTTTACTTTTTTTTTTTCATTTCTAATTAATTTTATTACTCTTGATGCTAGTAAAATTTCTTTAAATGTTAAATTTTTATTTCTAGATGAATAGGGTAATCCATTTTTATTTCTAATCGTATTACAAGAAATCACCTTAGTGTTAATTTTTCTTTTATCTATATGTTTTTGAATTAAAAATAATTGTTGGCGATCTTTTTTACCTAGAATTATAAATTTAGGTCTAATTAATGACAAAAATCTATTTACTACATTTATAACTCCTTTAAAATGACCTGGCCTGTATTTTCCACAAAGCTTATTTGAAAATTGATGTAAAAATATCTTATTTTTTGGTTTAAATGTATAAATTTGAACATATGAGGGAATAAAAACAAAGTTAACTTTAAGTTTTTTTAATAACCTTAAATCGTTAGATAGATTTCTTGGGTATAATTTAAAATCTTTTTTTGAATTGAACTGTTTTGGATTTACAAAAATGCTAACTAAGACTTTGTTTGTTTTTTTTTTAGCTATTTTTATTAAACTTATATGACCTTTGTGTAATGACCCCATTGTGGGAACAAATGAAAGGTTCTTTAATCCTTTAATTGATAATTTAAGCTCATTTATGTTTTTAATTATTTTCATTTGTAAATTCTAGTGATAATAATATTTAAAAAGAATCATATGATAAAACAAGCAATAATTCCACTAGCTGGATTGGGAACTAGAATGTTACCATTAACAAGCGTAATCCCTAAAGAGTTATTACCAATAAATGGAAAACCTAATATTGAACATATTATGGATGAATGCTTGGCTGCAGGGATTAAGGAATTTATTTTCATTATTTCAAAAAAAAAAGAAGATATTAGAAAATATTTCTTTAATGATAGTTTTTATAAAAGTATTCTTAAAAAAAAAAAAAATGAACTTTTATTAAATCAATTTAAAAAACTAAAACAATATCAAAAAAGAATAAAATTTGTTTATCAAAACAAACCAAAAGGAACTGGAGATGCTATTTTAAAATGCCAAAAATATCTTAAAGGCAAATACTTTATGGTTTTACTACCAGATGATCTTATTATTAAAAAAAATTGCACTAAAGAAATGTTAAAATTACACAATGTTACAAAAAATTCTGTTATAGCTACCAAAAAAATTAATAAAAAGCATGTAAGAAGATGGGGAATATTGGGTGTAAAAAATAAAAAAAAAAATTATTTTACAATCTCAGATGTAGTTGAAAAACCCTCTAAAAAAGTTGCACCATCAAATTACGCAATTATTGGAAGATATATTTTGCCCACTAAAATTATTGATGAAATAAAAATATTAAAACCAGGCAAAGGTGGTGAAATACATATAACTGACGCTATTAAAAATTTAATATTTAAAAACGAAAAATTTCTAGCAAATATTTTCAAGGGTGTTTATTTGGATTGTGGTACTTTAGAAGGATATAAAAACTCTTGTAAATTAATAGCAAAGGAAAATTAAATGAATTTATGTATGATTGGAACTGGATATGTTGGTCTTGTTAGCGGTACGTGCTTTGCTGACCTGGGAAATAAAGTTTACTGTGTTGACAAAGATATAGATAAAATAAAAAAATTAAACTTATCTATTTCACCAATATATGAACCTGGCTTAGATGAGTTGATAAAAAAAAATCGTTCTGATGGAAGGTTGATTTTTACCAATAATTTAAAAAAAGCTGTTAAAGACTCTGATATAATATTTATTTGTGTTGGCACACCTAACAAAAAAAATTCCAAAGAAGTAGATTTAAAATACGTTTATTCTGCAGTTAAAAATATTATTAAGCATGTTTCAGAAAAAAAAATTTTAATTACAAAATCAACAGTGCCAGTTGGCACAGGTGATTCTATTGAAAAAATTATTAAAAAAAATAGGAAGAAATATATTGAAGTTGTTTCAAATCCAGAGTTTTTAAGAGAAGGTGAGGCAATAAGAGATTTTAGATTTCCTGATAGAATTGTAGTTGGTTCAAATAATAAAAATATATTTAAAATTTTAAACAAACTTTATCAACCTTTAGTTAACAAAGGTGCAAAATTTTTTACGACTTCTAGAAGAGGTGCTGAATTGATTAAATATGCATCTAATGCTTTTTTAGCTACTAAAATTACTTTCATAAATGAAATTGCCAATCTTTGTGAAAAAACGAATATCAATATAGAAGATATTTCACTAGGTATTGGAAGTGACTCAAGAATCGGTGGAAGATTTTTGAGGGCTGGACCTGCATTCGCAGGATCTTGCTTTCCCAAAGATACAAAAGGTTTGGTATCTACAGGTGATAAATTTAAGATAGATTTATCTGTTGTAAAATCAGTTATAAAATCTAATCAGAAAAGAAAAATTTTACACACAAAAAGAATTAACAAAATTATTGGAAATATTAAGAATAAAAAAATAGCTTTTCTTGGTGTTACTTTTAAACCCAATACTGATGACATGAGAGACTCGACAAGTTTAAATATGATTCCATATATATGTAAGCACGGTGGTAAAGTCTTTTACTACGATCCTACAGGTGAAAAAAAGCAATTTAAAAAAATTAAAAATTGTATATTTAAAAGCAATATCAAAGAAGCATGTAAAAATGTTGATCTTATAATTTTACATACTGACTGGGATGAATTTAAATCCCTAGAATTTAATAAAATTGTTAAACGTAAAGGCTTTAAGGTCTATGACTTAAGGAATCTTTATAATTGTGAATACATGAAATCAAAAAATATAAAATATTATTCTATCGGTAGACCAGATATTAGTTAATTTCAAAAATAGCATCCACCTCTACGGCCACTCCTAATGGCAAACTATTAGAGCTTACAGCCGCTCTAGTGTGAAAACCTTTATCTTCAAATATTTTTGTAATAATTTCGGATGCACCATTTATTACTTTAGGCTGATCTAAAAATGTATCAGTAGAATTAACATAACCAGTTAATTTTATACAAGACTTTATTTTAGATAAATCATTGTTACATGCTTTTCTAACTTGTGAAACTATTGCTAAACCACATCTAAGTGCTGCTTGATAGCCTTGATTTACATCAAGATCTTTTCCAATTTTTCCTTTTATCAGTTCACCATTTTCATCCATAGAAATCTGTCCTGATATATAAAGTAAATTACCAACTATTTTAGTAGCAACATATGCTCCCACAGGATCTTTTGGCTCTGGTAAGTTTATATTATTTTTTTTGATATTTTCTTCAATTGACATTTGTATTGTTATTTAGGCAATGTATTTTTTATTTGATCTACACTATCTTTAAGACCTTTTTTTTGAAATTCTTTTGTGCTTTCAAAGAAATTTTTTGCACCTTCTTTACTTTTACAAAAAACATCGAATTTTCTACATTTTTGTTCTTCTGCTGACACCAGATTAGACAATCCAAAAGTTAGCACTAAAAATAGTAATATTATTTTTTTCATTTGTTTTTCCTTTTCTTTTTAGACTTATCATATTCTTTTCTTTTTTCTATAAGAATTAATGCTTCTTCCATAGTAATTTCATTCGGATCTTTTTCTTCTGGTATCGTTGCATTTAAAGACTTATATTTGATATAAGGACCATATTGTCCTTTCATTATTCTAACTGGTTTTTTATCTTCTGGATGTTCGCCTAGATCTTTAATCATCGATGACGAAATTCTACCCGGTTTAGCCTCAGCTATCATTGTTACAGCTCTGTTTAACCCTATTGAAAAAAGTTCTTCGACGTTCTCTAATCTAGCGGATTTATTTTCACATTTTAGATATGGGCCAAATCTTCCAGAATTTAATGTTATATCTTTTCCAGTATCTGGATGTTGTCCTATTATTTTGGGCAAAGAACATAAAAAATTAGCTTTTTTTAAATCAACTGAGTCTATATCTATTCCTTTAGGTATTGATACATTTTTCATATTGTTTTCTTCTTTTGGTTTTTTAGTTTTTCTTTTCTTTTTTACTTTATTTTCCTCTAAAACAATTTCTTTTTCGTGTTGGAGATATGGACCAAATCGCCCGTTTTTTAAAAAAATATCCTTACCATAAATATTTTTTCCAATTAATTTTGGTTCTGCTAAATTATATTGTGCGGCAGCTTTTGACTTAGATAGTGGTCTTGTAAACTTGCACTCAGGATAATTGGAACAACCTATAAAAGCTCCACCTCTAAAACTATTTTTTAAACTTAATTGACCGCCATTACATAATTTGCAATTTCTATCTATTACATCTTTTTCATTCCTTTCGAAAATTAATGCTCCTAAGCTCTCATTTAATAGATCCAGGACTTCTCTTGTTCTTTTTTCTTTAACATCACCCACATTCTTGTGGAAGTCATTCCAAAAATCTTCAAGAACTTTTACCCATTCTATTTTACCACTAGTAATTTCGTCTAATTGGTTTTCTAATTCAGCAGTAAAATTATAGTCTACATATTTAGTAAATAATTCTTCTAAAAAAGCTGATATTAACTTACCTCTATCTGTTGGATGAAATCTTTTGTTTATTTGTTCAACATAATTACGTGTAGATAAAACAGAAATAATACTCGCGTAAGTGGATGGTCTGCCAATACCTAATTCTTCCATTTTTTTAACTAAGCTAGCTTCAGAGTATCTTGGTGGTGGATCAGTAAAATGCTGCTCATCAATTAGTTTTAATAAATTAATATTTTCACCTACCTTAACCTCTGGAAGAATATTTTTTGAATCTTCATCAGTCTCTTGAACTTGATAAACTTTTAAAAAACCTTCAAATTTAATTACAGAGCCAGAAGCTCTAAAATTAATTTTATTATTATCTGATGAAATTAATATTGTATTTCTATCAAATTCCGCATGTTTCATTTGGGACGATAAAGCTCTACTCCATATTAATTCATAAAGTTTATACTGATCAGAGTTTACATACTTTTTTATATCGATAGGTTTTCTTAAAATATTAGTCGGTCTTATCGCCTCGTGTGCTTCTTGGGCATTTTTTGCTTTTTTACCTGTATATGTGTTTGGTGCCTCTGGTAAAAAATCTTTACCATAATCTTTTTCTATTAAATTTCTAAATTCTTTAATAGCTTCATTTGAAATATTTGTACCATCAGTTCTCATATAAGTTATAAGGCCAGTAGTTTCACCCTCAATATCTATACCTTGATATAATCTTTGAGCTATTTGCATAGTCCTCGAGGCACCAAATCCAAATCTACCTGCCGCCGTTTGTTGCAATGTTGAGGTAGTAAACGGTGCAAGAGGATTTCTTTTGAAAATTTTTGTATTAACATCTTTAATTGTAAAAGAGGTTTTATTTATAACTTCTAAAGCTTTTTCCACATCAGATTTTTTATTAAAAGTAAAACGTTCAATTTTGTTTCCATTAAATAAACTTAATTTGGAAAAAATATCTTTATTGTTAGAATTTTTAAAATCAGCACTCAATGTCCAATATTCTTTAGGTTTAAATAATTCAATCTCATGTTCTCTTTGAGTAATTAACTTTAAGGCTACCGACTGAACTCTACCTGCTGATTTAGAGCCAGGTAATTTAGTCCATAATATTGGAGATATGTTAAAACCTACCAAATAATCCAAGGCTCTTCTTGCCAAGTAAGCCTCAACTAAATTTATTTCAATTTCACGAGGATTCTCTATTGCTGTTAAAATAGCATTTTTTGTGATTTCATTAAAAACAACTCTTTGCAGTATTTTATCTTTTAATAATTTTTTTGAGTCTAAAACTTCTTTCACATGCCATGCTATTGCTTCACCCTCACGATCAGGATCAGTAGCAAGTATAATCTTAGTAGAGTCTTTAGCAGCATCTGTTATTTCTTTTAAATATTTTTTTGAGAAAGAATCAATTTCCCACTCCATACGAAATTTTTGTTCAGGATCAACCGATCCATTTTTTGATGGTAAATCTCTAATATGACCGTAACTTGCTAGAACAAGATAATCTTTTCCTAAATATTTATTAATCGTTTTTGCTTTTGCTGGACTTTCTACTATGACTAAATTCATCTAATTTACTTAATTTCAAAATTTAATCAATTTGTCAAATTTATCAGAA
>MDTC01036615.1_pt1 | contig 15915 bp, 9 predicted proteins | sample 811181 | NCBI WGS metagenome assembly MDTC01 (sample SAMN05326644, study PRJNA326480) | marine metagenome | isolation source: seawater | place: Pacific Ocean: North | collected 2011
CAATCAGACATAGAGGACAGCTCTCCTAACTCTCTACATTACAAAGGACAAGCAGTTGACATAAGACTCGATGGTTTCAATAGACAAGAGACATACGATGCGTGTAAGAAAATCATAGAGGAGTTGCCTTATAGCTTTGATACACTTGCTCTTAACTATAATGGCAAGAAGAGTTGTTGGATACATCTATCATTTAGATTAACTGGCAATAGAGAATCGTTCTGTACTATAAGAGACCACATCAAACTTGGGAACAATCTACAGTACATAGCAGAGACTGGTACAGTTGCTAAGACTACTGGCTCGTCTCGCTTGGGGGTCGCTAATGCATAACACCCCTATTATATTTTTCATTTCAGGTTGCCATTGGAAATGCATGGCTTTATTGGGCTCCATATTTTTTTGTCCTGGAAGTTCAATGGGTAAACTAGGCAACCACTAACACGGAGACCACATTGAGCAACAACGACCTGACTATCAAAGAAGCGATACAGTATAACAGCCAACCTTGGAGACACATACTGATATGTGGATTGCCAGGAACAGGCAAGACAACTTTGGCAACACAACTTGCCAGCCACTTTAAAGTGCCACACTATAATGCCGACACGATACGAGAGTACTATGGCGATTGGGATTTTAGTTATGAGGGTAGAGTGACTCAGGCAAATCGTATGCGGAATATGCCCTTTGGTATCCTTGACTTTGTTTGTCCTACAAATGATTTACGAGGTTTGGTCAAAGCATCTTATACTATATGGATGAACACAAGAGAGTCTTCGAAGTACGAGGACACTAATCAACTGTGGGAGAATCCCACTACAAGTAATATAGAGGTATTACAATGGATAGATCAAAAGCAACTACACAGCTCCTTGGTAGGTTTCAACCCTGGCATGATGGGCATACAGAGTTATTTAAGAGAGCACTTTCCAAAACTGGTCAAGTTATAATATTATTGCGTGAAGAAGATGGGACTGACGAGAATCCCTTAACGATACGAGATAGAACTGCGAGAATCCGAGGAGCATTAAGTTTGGCTGGGTTTGAGTATGGTCGGGAATACGAGATACAGGGTGTACCCAACATCACGCATATTACTTATGGTCGTGGAGTGGGTTATACGATTGAGGAAGAAGTGTTGGATGAAGCCACGCAGGCAATTAGTGCAACCAAGATAAGAGAACAATGGAAAACAATATGAAAGCAACATTAAATCATTTTAAGAGCTGGTGGCAGAGAGAGGTAATTGATAAGTCTGCTTCGCTCGAGGACAAGCAGAAGCTGTTAGCTGCACTTGAGGGTAAGGACGATCCGACTGTATATGATATCAGCGATGAGATGATTGAGTTTATTCGAGGAGAGATTGATGAAGGGTAGATTCGAAGTGATTACCAGTGAGAATCCGAAAGAGGTTAAGATCTTTTGGGACTATGCTAAGATACCTGATAATATTATTGAGATTATTTTATTTAAACCATCGGAGCTGGATGACGAGGGCAATCATAACCATGAGTATCTCGCAACCTTTCCATTTAAACTAGAGGAGTTAAAACTACGATGCCAGCAGTCACGAGAATAGGCGACGCAGATGTCACGCATTGCTCGGCAATGACACGAGCACAGGGTAGTGACGATGTGAAAGCCAATGGCATAGGTGTATCACGAGAGGGTGATTTAAACACAGGGCATTTACTTCCTGGGACTCCTTGTCCTGGACATGCTCAACCTATCAGTCAGGGTGACCTTACTGTCTTTGCGAATAATAAAAGAATCGGTAGAGTCGGCGATCCGACTTGCACGCAAGTTGCAGAAGGCAGTCCGAATGTATTCAGCAGTGGTGGTGGTGAGACAGCTGGAGAAGATACGAATATAGATGTAGGTGGTGTGACCTTTGTTTACATATTAACTTCATCCGTGGGGAATACTTGCAACGAGGGTGATATTGCTACCATCAGTTTACTTACTCAGAATTTACCAGCTGGCACGAATGTACCTTATGTGGTCACAGGTATTACTGCTGCCGATATAGTTGCAGCAACCTCTTCTCCTCTTACTGGAAACTTTGTAGTTGGCTCTCAGGAAACTAAAGCATTTGAATTTGCTAATGACCAAGTCACAGAGGGCACTGAGAACTTTACGATTACAGTCACAACGCAAACACCCTTTACTGGGAATGAGAGTTTGGCGATTGATGTAGCTGATACTTCTAACAACCCAGTCTTTAGTTTATTTGGTACAACTACTCTTACTCCGCAGGAAGGAACTGTGGGGAACTTTAAACTTACTGTCGGCTCTGGTATTATTGGCGATACTTATCCCTTTACTATATCAGCAGGTCAAGGCAACTTTGACGAAGTAGACATAGAATACATAGCCAACTATCAAGGCACGCAGACAACAATTAATCAGATTCCTTTTTCTTCTACCTTTACTTTAAGAGATCTAGGAAGTGGAGTAGCAGGAGATGCTTTTGATTTTAAAATCGCTGAAGACTTTACTCGACTTGAAGGAAGTGAAGTTATGAATGTAGCACTTGACAATGGATCCGCAACTCTTAACTTTACGATCGCAGATAGCTCGGTGAAAACTGAGAGTGCTTTCGTTTATGCCAGACCTTTAAAGGCAGCAGGTGTTTATGGATTTGAAGATGTGTCATTAAGTAATAATCAAAGAGCCAACGATCCAGTATTACCCCAAGGATACACGACAGGCAATCTAGCCACATACCCTTATGCCTATGCTGGTGCCTATGGCGATACTCCTATGGGTGGAACAATCACAGGTACGATAGGACAGAACCAAGCATGGGGTTTAAATGGAATGAATCTAGTTTATGTCGAGGGCATGGGTTATGTATGGGGATTTATACATGAAGATATTAATAGCTTAGTTGGTGCAGTAAACTCTTCGGACTTAAACTATAATCATGAAAGACAGATGATACGAAACCAACCAGCTGGAGATAAACCTAACTTGACAAATAGTATGGCAAGTACTGGTCACCAGTTTGATACTTACAATTATAACAGTGTAGCAACTGCAGCATTCCAAGGTGGCTCTAAAGGTATATCACAAGTTGCTTTCCCACATAATTACTCTACGACACCTGCTACTGACTATTCATATCAAGCTGCAACTGGACCTTATCATTTATATGGAGCATACACTCAGACTCCTGCTGTTGCTGGTGATGATAATTATTCTACCTATGGAAATAAACAACATGTGAATGGGCAACCTTATACTACCAACTGTGGATCTACATGGCACCTCTGGTTCTTTAGAACTAAACGCAATGGTGTAGTTGATACTCGCCCAGCTCAAACAAAAGACTTTACATACTTTGGAGTAAATCCGAAAACATTCAGTATTGCTACTGGTAATAACAATAATACATTCTTTAATCAGGATGTAAACTGGGGATCGCTTTGGCAGAGTACAGATATAATGCCTGATGGTTCAGGAAATGGTGGAGTAGATTTACAAACAGATAGCCGAGTGACTTTTGAAACAGGAGTATCTCAAACACTGGGTGGCTATGTACATATTAAGATAGACTGCGGAGCAAGTAGAAGTCAGCTAATCCCAGGAGGAGCAGGTGGTGCTAAGATAAAAGATGGTGACTACTATGAACAATACAGTTATCGAGTACAAACAGGAACAGACTGTGGACCACTTGGAATTCTATGCTGGTTTGGTGGAGACGGAGATCCGATCTATACTACTTACACAGCATATAGAACAAACGATGGATCTGAGAGTTATGCAAACAACATTAGGTTTAATAATCAGATAGAATTAATCTTTAAGATGTTCGCTCCAGGGACTTCGACCTTTGCAAGTAATACTCAGGGAACAAATATTTGGGCATCTACACTTCCAGGGACCAGTTCTGATTAAATGAGAACTAAATAGTTGTATGCCAAGTAATACTAGACAATTTTCTGACTTAGATTTAAACTTCACTGCACATCCAGTGACTGGAGATATAGGATTTAAGTATGACGAGAATGCTGTGAAGCAATCAGTAAAGAACTTGGTGCTTACTCAAAACTTTGAGAGACCTTTTCATTCTGAAATAGGGAGTACGATTCGTTCACTATTGTTTGAACCAGCTACTCCTATGACAAAAGAGATACTTCGTAAGACTATTACTGATACGATTACGAACTTTGAACCAAGAGTGGAACTACTGGATGTTCTAATCAACTACAGACTTGATAATGTATCTGTAGATGTAAAGATAAAATTTAAAATAAGAAATACATTTACTCCAATTGATGTGAGTTTGATATTGGAGCGAACTAGATAATTTTAGGAGAATTATATAATGGCTAAAATGGCAAAGAGCTTTGTATCACATACAAGCACAAAGAAGTCCACGAGTCAAGGAACTGGTGGTAGAAGTCGAAGAGTCAAGATTGGCATGTCGACAATGAATAAAAGTAAACGAGCTTCCTATAAAAAATATAGGGGACAAGGAAGATAGGAAAAAAAGATGGCAGATCAAAACAGAAGAATTAAAGTTGCTGAGTTAGACTTTGATGGTATCAAAACAAATCTAAAAAATTACCTTAGAGGACAATCACAGTTTTCTGATTTTGATTTTGAAGGAGCAGGGATTTCTGTTCTGTTAGATGTACTTGCATACAACACACACTATAATGCTTTGTATCATAACATGTCAGTAAATGAAATGTTTTTAGATTCTGCTGCAAAAAGAGAATCAGTTGTAAGTATTGGAAAGATGTTAGGTTATACTCCGAAGTCTGCTATATGTCCTACAGCTACAATACAACTTGTCGTATCAAATGTTTCAGGAAATCCTGACACACTTACTTTACCAACTGCTTCTACCTTTACATCTACAGTAGATGGAACAGCTTATACTTTTCAAACTACTAGTGCATACACTGCTAGTAAATCTAGCACTAACACTTATACATTTCCAGCAGTTGTAATTACTGAAGGAACTATGGTGACGAATACTTATACTGCTGCAAGTAATACTAGATATCTTGTTGCGAATGCAAACGCAGATATGACTTCACTTGGAGTTTCAGTTCAAGAAGATCCAAACAATGCAGCATACTTGGGTTATACCTTAGTTGATAACATTGTAAATGCTGGACCATCTTCTAGAGTATTCTTTACGAAAGAAGTTGAAGATAAATTATATGAGGTAGAGTTTGGTGATGGAGCTGTTGGCTTTGCTCCACCAAATGGTGCTACAGTAAAAGTTTCATATTGTGTATCTTCATTAACTGCTGCAAATGGTTCTAAGTTATTTACATACACTGGTGGAGGTCTAGGATCTTCTACAGTAAATATTACAACTACTTCAGCTGCAAGTGGTGGAGCAGACCAAGAAAGTATTGACTCAATTAAATTTAATGCACCAAAAAGTTTCGCAGCACAGAATAGAGCAGTGACTGCAGATGATTACAAAGTCATACTACCACAGCTCTATGATAATGTAGATGCGATATCAGTTTGGGGTGGTGAAGAAAACGATCCACCAGTTTATGGAAAAGCATATATTTCTATTAAGCCAAAGTCAGGAACTACTCTTACTGAATCTACAAAATTAAATATTACGAACAACATTATTAAATCTAAAAATCTTGTATCAGTTATTCCTGAAATAGTAGATCCTGATACACTAGGAATAATTGTTCAATCAACAGTTTACTATAATCAAAATGTGACAAGTAAAGCAAAAGAAACTATTGCATCACAAGCTAATGCTGTTGTACAAAACTTTAATACAGCAAACTTAAATAAGTTTGATTCTGTATTTAGATTCTCTGCATTAAGTAAAGAGATTGATGCAAGTGATGTATCAATAATTTCTAACTCTACACAAATTAATCTTAAAAAAGTTTTAACTCCTACATTAAATGTAGCAACAACTTATACACTACCAATTAACAACCCAATCTATAATGACGCAAAGTCATTGAGAGCATATGTAGCAATATCTTCAACTGGGTTTACACTAAGTGGTTCAAATCTAGTTTACTTCTTAGAGGATGATGCTCTTGGAAATATTTACACTTACTACTTAACAGGTGGAAATGAAAAAGTTTATAGTGCTTCAACTGTAGGAACTGTAAACTATGAAACTGGATTAATCACACTAAACAATTTAAGTATAAGTGGAACTACATTATCAAATGGAACAATCAATATTAGTATTGAGCCATCTTCTTATGATGTAGTTTCTGTACGAAACCAATTAGCAAGTATTGCTAATGAAGATATCGTTGTCTCAGCAATAGCTGATAAAGTAGCATCAGGAGAATCAACTTCTTCTGCTGATTATGTACACACAAAAGTAAGGTAAAAAAATAAATGCCAAGTTCTGTTAAAGCAAAAGTCTCAACTGTAGTTGGAAATCAGATACCTGATTTTATCACGGACGACAGCACAAACTTTAAAGCATTCCTTGAAGCATACTATGAATGGATGCAAGGTACTTACTTGCCACAATCTCAATTAGAAGACATTCGTGACATTGATACAACAGTTGATATGTTTATTGACCATTTTAAAAGTGAGATTATGCAACCTATACCACAAGGTGTACTTACTGATAAAAGATTACTAGCAAAAAGAATTCAAGATATCTATAGATCTAAAGGCACAGAACAATCTTACAAATTTTTATTTCGTATTCTATTTAATGAAGACGCAGAATTATTTTTTCCAAAGACAGCACTACTAAGACCATCGTCAGGAACTTGGTCAGCTGATACAGTTATTCGTGTCACTGATGCAACAGGTGGTTCGCCATTAGAATTAATTGGTGCTACTATATCTCAAACACAACCAGTGGGTGATGGTACATTTAGAACTGTCACAGCTTTCGTTGAGAATGCAGTATCAACTCAAATAGGTTCTAAGACTGTCACAGATTTAACAATAGATGACGAATCATTTACTGGAACATTTTTATCTGAGGATGAAGTTATAGTTAGAACTATAACAGCAACTGCACCATCAACTCAAAATGTAATTACTGCAACTGTTGTTTCAATTATTACAGGATTTAATGTTCAGCAAGGTGGATCGTATTATGATATTGGAGATTTAATTACAATTGTATCACCAACAGGAAGTGAAGCAAGAGGTGAGATAACTGAGATTGACTCTGGTGGTATTACTGGAGTGACTATTGAAACTGCAGGATCTGGTTATAAAATAAATGACGAAATAATTTTTAACAATACAGGAACAGGTGGACCTGGATCTAACGCACAATTATCTGCTCGTGCTTCTATTACTAATATTGATAGAGACTCAGTATCACTAGAGTCAGGAAACGCAGGTGGTGGAGGAACACTACTACAAGAAAATAATTTTGATATAGATTTACAAGAAGCATCTGATGAGGGAGCAATCAAATCAATTACAGTTTTAACTCCTGGAGCTTTTTACGATAGACTTCCTTCTCTAAGTTTACCTACAACTGGAAATAGAGCAGGTGGTAAAGTTGTTGCTACTTCAACAACGATTGGTAAATTAAGAAAGATAGAATTATCTAGATTTGGTATTGACTATAAAGTTCCACCAATCGCTTCGGTTCCAGCTATTGCTGTTCTACAAAATATTACAGGTTCATTTAATCAGGGAGACACAGTCACACTAAGTGCGCAATCACTTTCAATAGAAGATGGTTCAGGTGGAATTAAATTAGAAACAGGTGATGACATGTTAGTAGAGAACCAACAAATATGTACAGGAACAGTAAATATATTTGATACGAATAAACAAGTATTAAAAGTAGATAACCCAAATGTATTTTTACCATACGCACTTGAAGATGGAAGTGGAAGAATGATAACTGAAACTAGAGATACTTTCGTTCAAGAGTCTTCAGGTTTCTTCGCAGATAATAATACTGTGACTTCATCGTCAGGTGGTAGTGGTGAGATTGTTGATATTAACTATCCTAACATTACAACATCAGTTGGTGCTTCAGGTACTGGCTTGGGTGGATACTTAACTGCCGATGGATTTATTTCAGAGTCATCTAAAAAAATTCAAGACTCTAGATTCTATCAAGACTTCTCATATGTTGTTCAGGTTGGTCAGTCAATTGACCAGTACAGAGATGCTGTTAAAAAATTATTACACCCAATAGGATTAGCATTATTTGGAGAAGTACAGATACAAACTATTCTTGCTGCAGTCATGGGTAATATTAATGACCTACAAAAGAAAAGGTATGTTGTAGACTTACTAATTAAGATGCTTGTTGATGGAAAGTTAAAAGCCATTGGTGCATACAGACCTGATACTTCTAATGAACATAGACCTGACTTAGCAAAACAAATATTTACAATTAATCTAGAAGCACTAGTTGATACTGTACTCAACTTAAGAATACAAACTTCTGACTTTGTTAGTGAGATAGAGTTCCCTAACTTAACACCAGCAGAAGTAAACCTATTAGAACTATCTCCTCTAGCTGTTGAACATGATGAGAGATTAGAAATTGCTAATAGAGTTGCTTATGATATGCAAAGACCTGCTAGAGCTCCGATAGTACAGCTACCAATTAGAAGTTCATCACCATTTGATGGCTCGGTAAGACGAGCTGGGTTTAATTTAATAGACCTTGATAGATACAAGTTCACTTTTAAACCCTCTTTAGCAGGTACTAAATATTCTAATAGCACTGGCACACCTGCCTTTACTACTAATGGACTTGAAGATGATCCTCGTTTGACTTACCCAGAACCAAACTCAGGATACTATTCACAGTATGGAAATACACAAATTAAAGATTTTTCTGAAGTCACAGTTGCAAGTATTATAAATAGTCCATATACACAAGTTTCTTATGCGATCGAATCTGAGATTGGTATATTTAAACAACCAGCATCAGGTTTGAGATTCTCTACACAGGATCCTGCATTTACCTTTGATGATATCGCATTCACTTTTGATGCGGACAGTGTAGAATTTGATACAACCCTTTACAATTTCGATTCGTCGACCTTGAAGTGGGATTTATTAACATAATTTTAATTAACTAATCCAGGAGAATACAGCTATGGCTGCAATTATAACAAGTAAATTTCGCATTCACAATGCGCAATCGTTTCAGGAAGGTTTTTCCGAATCTGCTGCAACGAACATCTACTTGGGGATAGGTCGTCCACAGGCATGGACTGATGACAACTCCCCTGATACTCCGAAAGATACAGTCTCTGGCGAGTACTATCGTTGGGATGACATGATTGCTTTGAAAAGAGTTCAATCATCTGATGTCACTCTAGCGATTCCTAGACGAAACTGGACTTCGGGCAAATACTATGACATCTATAAAGATAATTACAATGGTGTGACAGCTGGAGTAAACATTGACAGTGGAGCAGGTACTACACCAACTTCTCTTTTCAGTGCTAACTTCTTTGTTGTGACAGACGAGTATAATGTTTATAAGTGCATAGACAACAACAATGGTGGACAAAGCACCACAAAACCAACAGGAACTGGTACAACTATTATATCTACAGCTGATTCGTACAGATGGAAATATATGTACACTGTATCACCTGCTGATGTATTAAAGTTTGTATCTACAGACTTTGTACCTGCAAAAAAAGTAATAACCAATCCAGGATCTACTGATCCTTACTACAATCAATATCTAGTTGAGCAAGCTGCAGTTGATGGTAAGATTGAACATATCACTGTGACTAACAATGGTACATCTTATTCAAGTGCACCAACTGTCGCAATTACTGGTGATGGTTCAAGTGCTGCTGCTGATGCAGTTTATGATAGTGGTACAAATACTGTCACAGGTATTACTGTGACTAATGGTGGTTCTGGTTATACTTTTGCTAATGTTTCTTTTTCAGGTGGTGGCGGATCTGCTGCTGCTGCATCTGCAATCATATCACCAAAAGGTGGACATGGTGCGAATGCTGAAGAAGAGTTAGGTGCTTTCTATGCCATGATGAATGTTCGTTTAGAATATGCAGATGGTACTGGAGACTTTCCAGTTGATAACGATTACAGAAGAATTACATTAGTTAGAGATCCATACAACTTTGGTGGAACTGTGACTGCTACTGCTACTACATTGAGTTCAACTAAATCTATGACTTTCACTTCACTCTCTGGTGGATCGTTAGTTGTTGATAGAACTTTTGCTGGTGGTACTTCTAATGCTGTTGGTAGAATTATTTCTATTGACACAGGTACATCTACAATTAGATATATCCAAACTGCTACTGATAATCCAACTGGAGTAAACTTTCAGTCTGCAGAAACTGTCACAATGAATGATGCTGCTGGTTCGGCAACAGGTATTACTTTCACAAGTGCTACTTTAAACAACCCAGAAGTTCAACCTGATAGTGGAGATATGTTATATGTAGAAAATCGTAGACCGATTAACAGAGCAAGCGACCAGATAGAAGATATAAAAATCATCGTTGAGATGTAATTATAAGTAGTCTATATGACTACAACTTCAATCACTAACTAAAAAGAGAAAAGATAGATGACAATAAATTTCAATGTAAGTCCATACTACGATGATTATGATACTAGTAAAGATTTCTTGCGTGTACTATTTCGTCCTGGATATTCAGTACAAGCAAGAGAGCTAACTACTCTTCAAACAATCTTACAACGACAGGTCTCAAGATTTGGAAACCATATTTTCGAAAATGGAAGTATGGTTATTCCTGGATCTGTTAATGTGAACAGTGAAGTAAACTTCATGAAATTGAATGACTTACAAGATGGAGATGCTGTCACAACCTATCTAACTCAATTTAAAGATAAAATAATTACTGGTCAAACTTCTGGAGCGAAAGCTCTAGTAGAAGATACTTCAGAATGTTCTTGTATGGTAGCTGGCGATAGTACGATACCATCGCTTCACTTTACTATGTTGGATTCTGGTACATCAGGAACGACTAAAAAGTTTGTTGCTGGTGAAGAGATCGTTGCAACTGCTGTTGATAATAGTACAACTACAAACTTCAGACTTACTGCTAACCAAGCAACTGACATTAAAGTCACAATCAAATCGTTTGGTGACAATGGTAATGTTGGTACAACTTATACAGAGAACGCATCAACTGATGTACTTGGTAAATCATATAGAGTAGAAGTACGAGAAGGAATTTATTACATAGATGGATTCTTTGTACAAAATGCTGAGATCCATTTATACATATCAAGATTTGATACAACCCCATCTAATAGAGTAGGATTTGAAGTCACAGAAGATGTAGTGACTCCAGAGGAAGATACTACTCTTAACGATAATGCCCAAGGCACAAATAACTTTGCTGCACCTGGAGCTCATAGATATAAAATATCATTAGGATTAAAAAGACTTCCACTAACTGGTACTGACTCAATTAAATTTGTTGAGTTGATTAGAGTTAAAGATGGTATCATTCAACAAAAAGTTGAAAGAGCAAGTTATGCTGAGTTAGAAAAAACTTTAGCACGAAGAACTTTTGATGAGTCAGGTTCTTACGAAACAAACAAATTCAAATTATCAATCAAAGAACATTTAGATGATGGATCTGGGGTAGGTGTTTATCAAGCATCTCCTGGAACTACATCATCATCTTATGATGCTACTGCTACTTATGGCGATACAGATAAGTTTGCTGTTGTAGTAGATCCTGGAAAAGCATATGTTGAAGGATTCGAAGTTGAGGCAACTCAAACAACTTATTATGCTGTTGATAAATCTAGACCAACTACTGTTGGTGGAACTACAAGCGAAAACAATTCAGTTATAAGAGAAGCAAGTCAGCCTGTAGGAACTTCAATAGGTAATTACTTTATTGCTAGAAATATTAGTAAAGCACCAGCTGTAAATAGTTTTGAAAAAGTATTTTTATTTGATACTAGTGGAGCTGCATGGTTAAGTTCAGGTGTATCAGCTTATAGTGCACCAACAAGTGCACTCTCATCTTATTCAGGATTAGTTGGTACTGCTTTCATTAGAAGTTTCCAATTACATAATGGTTCATATTCTTCACCAACATTTAAAACAAGTTTATTTAATGTTTCAATGAACGAAGGAAAATCGTTCGCTCGTGATGTCACTTGGATTGCTAGTTCAAGTAATGGAGCAATAACAGGTACTGCAGATTTCTACGCAGAAGTAGATCCTAGTGCAGATAGTGATCCAATTAATTTATCAGGATCTATATCACTACCAGCACAAAGTGGTGGAACTGCTGCTACTATGACTGGTGTTGGTACATTATTTCAAAACGAATTAAAAGTTGGAGACGCAATAGTACACTCTGGACAAACTGTTGGTTTCGTGACAGCTATTGCAAGTCAAATATCTGCTACAGTACAAAGACCATCTAACTCAGATAATACTGGATTAACTGGAGTATCAATATCTCTAGGTCGTGCTCAATTAAAAGAGCCACAATATAATTCACTACTATACCCAACAGGATTCCAATTTACAAAATCATTAAAAGGTTTTGACTCAAGTAATGCTACTGATACATTAGAACAAACTATTCATACTGTAAGACGAGTGAATACTAATACAACCACAGGTAGTGGAGATTTCGTTATGACATTAAGTAATGTTAATGAAACTTTCTTATCTGATACAGAATTATCTAACTATACATTAATCAGAAATGATACTGGAGCAGTAATTAATATATCTGCTGCTGATATTACTTTCGATGATGATGCTAATAGAAAAGAAGTGACGATTGCTGCAGGAACAAATGGTACATCCTGTACATTATACACTTCAGTTCTTCAAGTAAATGCTGCAGCAACTGAAAAAACAAAAGTACGATCTACATCTGCTGAAGTATTTACTGGAAAAACAAATGTTGTGAAACCTGAAATAGAATTATCTTATGCTGATGGTATTGATATTACATCAGTGACTATGGTTCCAGGAAACTTTACTGCTCACTCTGATGTGACAGCTGTAGATATTACAGCAAACTACGAATTAGATTCAGGACAAAGATTAACTCACTATCAAAAAGCAAGACTAAGATTAAAGTCTGGTGCACCAGTTCCTACTGGAGCAATAAAAGTCACTTATAGATATTTTGCTTATACTGGTTCAGGAAACTTCTTCTCAGTTGATTCTTACTCAGCAATTGACTATGCAGATATTCCAAGTTTCGAATACCAAGACGAATCAGGAAATACTACAACTATTGATTTACATGATACTGTAGATTATCGTCCAGTTATTTCAGGCTCTAATACATTTTCTCCTGAGATACCTAAGATTGGTACAGACTTAACAACACCAGTTGCATTCTATGTTGGTAGATGGGATAAAGTTTCAATATCAAGTAAAGGCAATATTCAAATAGTAGCAGGACAACCTGCTGAAACTCCGCAAGAACCAGAAGATCCTAAACAAGGATTGGTACTTGCTACTATGAAAATTCCACCATACACTAAAAAAGTTCAAGATGTAAAAGTTTATCAAAGAGATAATAGAAGATATACTATGAGAGACATTGGTGCTCTTGAAAGTAGAATTAAAAATTTAGAATACTATACTTCATTATCACTACTAGAAAAAGATACTAAGTCAACAGCAATTAAAGATGCTGCTACTGGATTAGATAGATTTAAAAATGGATTTGTAGTTGATGACTTTACTGGTCATGGTGTGGGTAATGTTAAGTCGGAAGATTATAATGTTTCTATAGATAAGAAAAATAGAACACTACGACCTGCTCACTTTACAGATGTATTAACAGTTATAGAAAATATTTCAAACACTACTCAAAGAGCAACAAGAGGATATACTAAAACTGGAGATCTAATAACACTGCCATATACTGAGACAAGTATGGTAAGCAATCCAAATGCTACTAGAGCTCTTGATGTAAACCCATATAAGATTGGTGCTTACAAAGTTGAAGTAAACTTATTCCCAGAGTCAAGTATCTGGAAAGATGTAGATAGAAGACCAGACCTTACAGTGCAAGATGATAATAACTCAGATGCCATTAGATTCTTAGCTGAACAAACTGGAGTCACTGGTACTGAATGGAATGAGTGGGCAGATAACTGGACTGGTTCTTCAAGTCAAGCTGGAGGAGCATTCTCTACTACCACTAGATCTGGTCAGTTCCAAACTACTAATACTTTCCAATCTGTGACTACTACTGAAACAGGAAACAGAACAAGAGGTGGTACAAGAACTTCTGTGACCACAACAACTAACTCACAAAACTATGGTGATAAAGTTGTTGACATGTCATACATACCTTACATTAAAGATGAGGTAATTAATATTGATGCTAGAAACTCTAAACCTAATTCTCAATATTTTGTATTCATTGATGGTGAACGAGTAGATAATACTTATGTAAAACCAGCTGACATATTTAAAGTCACACAGGTTGCTAGTACAACTACACCTATCCTTGAACCAGAAAAATTATCAACTGGATTATTAGCAGACGATCCTGCTAGAGCTTACGATGGTAAAATTGTAAACGCATTTAACTTTGGTGATGTAATTAAAAATGCTACTCACACTGCAGCAAGAATTGATACGATTACTCATATTACTTCTGCTGATGGTGCACCAAGTTTTAACTTAACAGTTCAAGATGCTACTGGTTTAAATCCAGGACATCATGTTTTCTTATATAACTTAAATGCTACAAGAGGAACTAACGCAACTAACAATAGAGATATAGAACAAAATATATCTTCAACTATTACTACTCTTGGAAGCAATCACTCAAAACAATTAAATAGAAAATACTTTAAAATTACTGCAGTGTCAGGAACTACTATTACTCTAGCAAATCTAGATGGTACAAATGTTTCAGCATTCGATTCTTATGCAAGAACTTCTGCTTATACTGGAACTGATGGTGGTAAATTACAAAGACTAACTGCTTCAGCAATTATATCTTATGCTGGTGTAAAAGATTCTGCTACTGTACGAGATGTACATGTCACAAATGTTAAAAATGGTTTCGCTGTTTCTGAACAAGTCACAGGTACTGCTGACATTGGATTAGGTGCTAAGAATACTCTTACACTAACATCTATTAATGGAAGTACAGTAAGCACTACTGCTCCTACAATGAAAGCTACTGGTGGAAGTATAGTGTCAGATAAAGAGGGAGCATTGAATGCTGTTCTTTATATTCCTGCTGGTAGATATAGAACTGGTGAAAGAAGTATAAAACTTTCTGATAATATTTCTAATACTGATGCAGACTTTGATTCGTTTGGTTCAGCATTATTTACTGCTAATGGTATGCAGTTAGCAAAAGAAAGAACTGTTGTCTCTTCAAGAAATTTAAGTTTCGTTGAAGATAGACTATTCCAATCTCAACCTATTAGAAGATCTTCTGTTTCAAACAGATTAATTGCTTCTAACCGAATCCGTGTTGGCGGAGGAGGAGGAGGTGGCGGAGGTGGAGGTCCAGGTCACGATCCACTTGCTCAAACTTTTGTTGTTCAATCTGATGGTGGTGCATTTGTTACATCTGTTGACTTATACTTTAAGCAAGCAGGTGAAAGACCAATCTATGTAGAAATTAGAACTACTGATAACGAAGTACCTTCTACTAAAATACTTCCATTCTCTCAAGTAATATTACAACCTGCGGATATATCTACTAGTACAAACGGATCTGTAGCAACCAACTTTAAATTTAAAGCACCAATTTATTTACAAGAAAATGAAAGTTATGCTCTAGTATGTAAAGTTGATGAACCAGGATGTGAAGCATATATTTCTGAATTAGGTGGAACTGATTTACTTACTGAAAATATTGTAGGAATTCAGCCACTAACTGGTTCACTTTACTTATCACAAAACTCTAGAGAGTTTGAAATAAATCCTTTACTAGATCTTAAATTTAATTTAAACCAAGCATCGTTTAC
>MDTC01109519.1_pt1 | contig 15915 bp, 14 predicted proteins | sample 811181 | NCBI WGS metagenome assembly MDTC01 (sample SAMN05326644, study PRJNA326480) | marine metagenome | isolation source: seawater | place: Pacific Ocean: North | collected 2011
ATAGTCACCCATAATGCATGACGGCAATGCTGTTCTTCCGCTCAAGACTACACCGGCACTCTCGCGGGTGAGCTTGCCTTTGACACTGCCTTCAAGAATTTCGCCGATGCAGCGAGTGAGGCTGATTTCCCTGGAGGTACGAAAGATTCGCACTGCACAATGCAGGGTGGTGCCAATGAAGATGAGCAGAATGAAAAAGGAGAGAAAACTCTTGTCACTAGAGAAAAGCAGGCCCAGAAGGCCGAGTTTCCATATTAGATAACCAGCAAAAACCAGGACCCCGGCAAAGACCAGCCATTTCAAAAACAGGCGGTGGTCATCGGCTCCAGTAAGCATTTTTGCCTGCTTCAATATTCCGGCAAACGGCCCCCATCCAAAACGGGGTATCATATCCATTCCCCTTCTTCTGTTGGTCCTACATGTATCAAGGAAAACAGGAGGATTATCAACCCATAAGCAAGGCCCACCAATGGACAATACGCCTCCCAATGATTTATCAAGGCCATCATCCTACTATTTGCTACGAACGCAGTTGAATCCATGGTGACAGACAAAAAACAATCCGCATCCGAAACTATCGTGGAGGCCCCGCAGACATCTCCTCTGGACCGATTGCTCCATGTCATGGAATGTCTGCGCAACCCCGAGACGGGCTGTCCTTGGGACAAGAAACAGACCTTCCACACCATCGCCCCTTATACCATCGAAGAAGCCTATGAGGTGGCCGACGCCATCGAAGAGGGCGACATGGACACGCTTAAGGAGGAACTTGGTGATCTGTTGTTTCAGATCGTGTTTTACGCCCAGATGGGCCGCGAAGGTGGGCATTTCGATTTCCAGTCCATCGCCATCGCCATTGCTGACAAGATGACCCACCGCCACCCTCATGTGTTCGAGGACATGTCCCATGACACAATCGAAGAGTGTGTGGATACATGGGAGGAACATAAATCTGCGGAACGCCATGCTAAATCCCGCCGTGCAGGAGGCACCTCCGGTATCTTCGATGGCGTGCCCTCCGCCATGCCCGCTCTGTTGCGCTCAGAAAAGCTCCAAAAACGGGCGGCTCGTGTGGGTTTTGACTGGCCCCAGGTGTCCCAGGTGCTGGACAAAATCGAAGAAGAAATAGGCGAACTTCGCGCCGAAATAGAAGGCAAGGGCACAGCCAAACGCCAAGAAGACGAGATTGGTGATCTTTTCTTTGCCTTAGTCAATCTAGCGCGGCATTTAAGGATCGATTCCGAATCTGCCCTGCGCCGTACCAATACTAAGTTCAAGCACCGTTTCCAGCAAATCGAAAGCTGGCTCACCGAAACCGGACGATGCCCCATGGAAGCCAGTCTCGAGGAGATGGAAGCCCTGTGGCTGCGTGCCAAGGAGGAAGAACGGGGCTAGCTCACCCTCTTAAATTTCCAGGCTGAGGCGACTTGTTCCGTCCGAAGCTCAGGGGTAATGTCTCGGCGCGGCTGCCACAGGAAGGATCCCCCCCCTATATGTTCCAAGCTACGCTTCCTTCTAAAACCGCCTTTATCGGACTAGGCACCATGGGTTATCCCATGGCCGGGCACCTTGCGAAGGCCGGACACCAGGTTACGGTCTTCAACCGCACGGGGGCGCGAGCTGAAGCCTGGTGTGGTGAACACGGCGGAGAGAAAGCTGAGACTCCATCCATCGCCGCCTCTAGTGCCGATTTCGTTTTTATCTGCGTAGGCAATGACGAGAATGTGCGCACCGTAGCCCTTGGTGCAGATGGCGCCCTATCTGGAATGATTCCTGGCGCGGTGTTGGTGGATCACAGCACGGTCTCGGCCCATCTGGCGCGAGAATTAGCTGAAGCCGCCCAGGGCCGCACCATGGGTTTCCTCGACGCCCCAGTTTCTGGCGGACAGGTCGGAGCCGAAGATGGTGCACTCACCATCATGGTGGGTGGTGAAGAGGCGGTTTTTGATCGTGCCACTCCTGTCATGGACGCCTATTCCCGCGCCACCACCCTGATGGGACCAGTCGGCAGTGGCCAACTCACTAAAATGGTCAACCAGATTACCGCAGCTGGGCTGATCGAGGCCTTGGCTGAGGGACTGGCCTTCGCCGTCAATGCTGGACTCGACGGCAAGAAGGTAGCCAGGGTGATCTCCAAGGGCGCGGCTCAGTCCTGGCAGATGGACAACCGCGCCGGAAATATGCTCGACGACAAGTTTGATTTCGGGTTCGCCGTGGATTGGATGTGTAAGGACTTGAACATCTGCCTCGAGGAGGCTAAGCAAAATGGTTCCGACCTTCCTGTGACCGAACTGGTCAACCGCTTTTATACAGAAATTCAGAAGGCAGGTGGCGGTCGCAAGGATACCTCAAGCCTGATTCAAAGGCTTCCCCGAAGCGATGCCGTGAAACGGAGATAGGCAAAAGCTATTTTCAACAATCCCGGAGGTGCTCGAACCTGGCAAAATCCGTCGGGTCAAGACCTACAGTCATATGGGCGTGATTCTCGTCGTCATTGCGGCTGAGCACCTTGCCGTGGCTGTAGAGCCAGGCAATGCTGGCGCCGTCCTCCAGCCCGATGGTTACATCCACCACTAAACGGCGGCGCGAAAGACGCGCGTCTAGGTACCCAACAAACGTATCGCAGCCCTCCCCCGTCAGAGCCGAGAGTGGAATACAGCTTTCCTGCCGCGCAGCACGGCTCATAATGGGCTCCTGTGCTTCGGTATCAAGTAGGTCGATCTTGTTTAAGGCTTCCACAAGGCCTGCCTCCTGATTTTGGGAAATACCAAGGTTTTCAAGAATTTCAACCACGTCACATTTCTGGGCATCGCTATGGGGATGAGAGACATCCCACACATGAACGATAAGGTCGGCCTCCAGCACCTCTTCAAGGGTGGCACGGAAGGCAGCGATAAGATCTGTGGGCAAGTCTGAGATGAACCCCACTGTATCGGAAAGAATGACCTCCTGTCCCGAGGGTAGCGTTATGCCCCTCATGGTGGGATCGAGGGTGGCAAAAAGTTGGTCTTCGGCAAAGACACCGGCCCCGGTGAGGCGATTGAAAAGCGTGGATTTCCCCGCATTGGTATAGCCTACAAGCGCGATAACGGGACAGGGCATGCGTTTGCGCGCCACCCGGTGCAGGGAGCGAGTACGCTTGACCTCTTCTAGTTCACGTTTCAGCCGAATGATGCGCTTTCCAATCTGGCGTCTATCGGATTCGATCTGACGCTCGCCGGGGCCGCCCATGAACCCGTAACCGCCGCGCTGGCGTTCAAGATGAGTCCAAGACCGCACAAGACGGCCTCTCTGGTAGCTGAGCGCTGCCAGCTCCACCTGGAGCACGCCTTCACGGGTACGCGCTCGTTCGCCAAAAATTTCCAGGATCAGCCCAGTGCGGTCAATGACTTTACACGACCAAGCGCGTTCAAGGTTACGTTGCTGAGCAGGACTCAGCGCCATATCCACGATAGCAATATCGATTTTTTCCTTCGCCACACATACGGCCATACGATCCATCACACCACCGCCCAGCAAGGTCGCTGGGCGTGGCCTAGCCACCGGCACCACTTCAGCGCAAATCACATCAAGATCAATGGCCAACGCAAGGCCTCGCGCCTCATTAAGACGCGCCCGCGGCGACAGGCATACCGGGGTGGGCAAGCCGGTTATTTTGCTTTTCAATACCGGATGCAGGATCAGGGCACGTCCCGTCGTCTGCTTCCGATCCATTCCGTTACCTGACTCAGAGGCTAGGGCTTTAAGCCGCGTCTTCCTTTTCACCCTCTTCCTTTGGATCATACAGTTGAATCGGCGTCATCGGCATAACGGTGGAAACGGAGTGCTTAAATATCAGCTGTGTGTGGGCGTCACGCCGAAGAAGCAGCGTAAAGTTATCGAAACTAGTGATAACGCCCTGTAGTTTAACTCCGCTTGCCAGAAAGACCGTAACCGCCGTTTTGTGCTTTCTTACATGATTCAGAAACACGTCCTGTACGTTTTGCGTTTTCTCCGTAGCCATACCATCCCCCCTTTTTATTTATTATTCTTTCAAGCGACGCACCCTTTTTATCTTCCTGAGCGCTTCCCCGCCGAATGGCCCCCGACCGTTTTGGGTAACGCAGATATCATATAGGAAAATCGCATTAATTTCACGGTCTTTGCGCAATGATGACGGATTCATGAGAGATTTTAGTGGTGTTGGGGAGATAGCAGGAAAGGAACGGTAATTCTGGAGAGAAACAACGCCACAAATGGGTTTATTCGCCATCTCTGGCCATGTGAGCGAGGTAGCGTTTTAAAAGACTCTTTGTCACTGGGCCGGGGCGACCGGCCCCCACCTTATGCCCATCAATGGACACCACCGGCACTACGTAATTGGTTGTGCTGGTTATGAAAGCCTCTTTTGCCCTTCGCGCTTCCGCAACTGTAAAAGGACGCTCGTAGACGGACAAGCCTTCCTCCATGGCAAGTTCCATCACCACCTGGCGGGTAATGCCGGAAAGAATGGAGTGGTTAGCCGGATGGGTGATGACCTCGCCCTTTGCACCGATGATCCAGGCATTGGTCGTGGTGCCCTCGGTAATGATGTCATGGCCGTTTACCTGCCATGCGTCGAAGGCGTTTCTTTGGCTTGCTTTTTGTTTACCTATAATATTAGGAAGAAGAGCTATCGATTTAATATCACACCTCTTCCAGCGGATATCTGGAATGGTAATGACCGCTACGCCTTGTTCCTGGATATGGGCGTCGCGCTGGCTCTCACGCGATGCCATCACTACCAGCGAGGGCAGCGTTCCCTCAGGAATCAAATGATCGCGACGAGACACGCCGCGGGTCGATTGGATGTAGACGTGGCCGTTACGCAGAAGATTGCGGCGGATAACTTCGCCTACTACCACCTTCAGCGCCGCGTGACTCATGGGCCGAGAGATACCCAGAGATTGTAGAGAGTCGTCAAGGCGGTCGAGATGGCGCCCTAGGTCCACCGGACGACCCTGTTGCACCCATATAACCTCGTAGACGCCGTCAGCGAACTGGTATCCGCGGTCCTCAATGGAAACGGCGGCCATATCCCGCATGAGATAACGCCCATTAACGTAGGCAACCCGGGCCATTGGCAGTCCTTTTTTATTTCAAGTTTTCGCCCAGGCTCGCCCCGCAAAGGTACAGACGTGGAGGGAGTCGTGGCGGAAGGTAATTAGAAATACTCCAAACGCACGGCAAACATTTTCTCAACCTTTTTCACCGCTTGGGCTGCAGCGAACAGAACTACCAAGTCGTTCTCCTTTATCACGGTGGAACCTGAGGGAATTAAAACCTCATCATCGCGAACGATTGCGCCGACAATAACACCCAATGGCAGCTCAATATCCTCAAGCTTTTGCCCTACCAGCTGCGAGGTTTCAAGAGCCTCCAACTCGATGATTTCCCCTACACCCTCGCGTAAAGAATGAACGGAGCGGATGCGCCCACGCCGTACATGCTTAAGGATGGTGGAAACCGTAATGTCCCTGGGAGTTACCACTACATCGATACCGAGATTGGTGATGAGCGACCTGTAGTTAGTATTGTTGACTAGGGTAATGACCCGTTTCGCCCCTTGACGCTTCGCCAAAAGCGAGGACAGGACATTGTCCTCGTCATCGTTGGTGACAGCTATCACAGATTCCGTATGGGCGATATTGGCCTCGTTGAGGATATCCGAGTCCAGCGCATCGCCACATAGAACCACGGATCTTTTCAAGGTCTGTTCCACGTATTTCGCTCGTTCTTCATCAATCTCGATGAGCTTCACACTCATCCCAGGAAAAGTGTCCTCGATCAGTTCACCGAGATAAAGACCGATATTCCCGCCGCCGATGATGATAGTGCGCCGAGCTTCAGCCTCTTCGTGACCGAAGGCCATCATGGCGCGGGTAACCTGGTTGGTGTCGACGACAAAATAAACCTCGTCGCTCGAAAGCATCTGTTCGTCAGCATTGGGGACAATCAACTGGTCTTCACGGATAATTCCCACCACCAGGATGTTGAGATCGGAGAAGAGCCCCGTAAGCTGCCGCAAGGGCGTATTGATGACCGGACAGTCCTCATCACAGCGTACCCCGATTACGTGAACTTTATCATCGGCAAGCGATATGGAATCGAAAGCACCTGGAATCTGCAAGCGTCGTCCAATGGCCTTAGCAATCTCGGTTTCCGGCGAAATCCTCACGTCGATAGGCATATGGTCGTTGCTGAAAAGGTCCGCCCATACGGGCTTCAAGTAATTCTGCTCCCGCACGCGGGCAATCTTTGTTTTCACATCGAAGAGGGAATGCGCCACCTGGCAGGCCACCATGTTGATCTCATCGTAATGGGTCACAGCTACCACCATGTCAGCATCCTTCGCCCCGGCCCGTTCGAGAACACCTGGATGGGACGCAAAACCGACCACGCCCTGGACTTCATGGGCGTCTTCAAGTTTGCGAATCAGCTCCGGCGACTGATCCACCACCGTCACGTCATTGTTTTCCCCAGCAAGATGTTCGGCAATGCTAGAGCCAACTAGGCCCGCCCCACAGACAATTATCTTCATGGGACTCCTTCCCTTCCGGGGTTACTGGCTTTTACCTGCCACATTGTCGGAGCTCTTCTTTTTGTCACTAGACGCCTCGCCCTCTGACCAGCCCTTCTCCCCGTAATGGACTCCCAGAGATTTCAGTTTTCTGTGCAAAGCGGAGCGTTCCATCCCAATGAATTCGGCAGTGCGCGAAATATTACCGTTGAAACGAGTGATTTGGGCCGTTAGATATTCCTTCTCAAAAGATTCACGCGCGTCTCGTAGCGGCAGAGACATAACGTCCTCACCAACACCCAGTTGAAGAGCTGCGGGTGCTTTTCCGCAGATTTCCGGCGGCAGCATATCAGTGCGAATTTTATCGCCGACTTCTCCAGGCGCCATGATAAGAAGCCAGTCCACTACATTCTTCAACTGACGGACATTGCCCGGCCACTCATACTTCTGAAGCGTGATCATGGCGTCGTCCCCGATTTCGCGCGTGGCCATGCCTGAGATTTCAGCCGATTTTTCCATAAAATATCCGGCCATAGCAGGAATGTCCTCGCTCCGTTTTTTAAGCGGTGGAATCTGGATGGGTACCACGCTGAGACGGAAGAAGAGGTCTTCGCGGAACCGTCCCGCAACCATTTCATCAGTAAGATTACGGTTTGAGGAAGAGATTATGCGCACGTCCACAGAAACCGGCTGCTCACCACCCACGCGCAGAAACGTCTGGTCCTGGAGCACGCGCACAATCTTTCCCTGTGTTTCCAGGGTCATGTCAGCAATTTCATCAAGAAACAGAGTGCCGCCATGAGCCTTTTCGTAGTTGCCTGTCTTGCCTTCGCTGCCCACCCCTTCCCTGCCAGCCTCAATGCCGAACAACTCCATCTCTAGACGCTCGGGCATCATGGTGGCGCAGTTGAGAATCACAAAGGGCCCCTCACTGCGGTCGGACATCTTGTGAATGAGCCGTGCCACCACTTCCTTACCAGCACCAGCGGGTCCGGTAATCATTACACGGCTTCCGGTAGGCGCCACCTTTTCGATGGTTTGGTGCAGCAAATTGATGGCATGAGATTCTCCGATGAGATCACAATCTTCACCAACCTTGAGGCGAAGCGTCGAGACCTCATGGCGTAAATTTGCCGCTTCCAGCGCGCGGGCAATGATCACTATCAGGTGATCGGCCTTAAAGGGCTTTTCGATAAAATAATAGGCACCGATCTTGGTGGCCTTGACGGCGGTTTCGATATTTCCGTGACCACTAATCATAACGACCAGAAGGTCTTTGTGTTCTGTTTTGATGAGTTCCAGCAACTTCATGCCGTCAAGCTCGCTTCCTTGGAGCCAGATATCTAGGATCACAAGTGATGGCCGCCGCTGACGAATGGCCTCGAGAGCTTGATTGCTGTCCTCGGCAAGCCTGGTCTCATACCCTTCGTCAGAGAGGATTCCGGAGATTAACTCGCGGATGTCGGCTTCATCATCAACAATGAGAATATCATGTGCCATGAGTTGACGCGGTGGGTTGAGAGGGTTGGCCAGGAAGATCGGAGTCAGTTCCAGAGGCTATACCGGGAGTGCCAGCGGACTGGGATTCGTTGCCTCGAGGCAACACAAGACGGACACGAGCCCCGCCTTCCTCGCGGTCTTCAAAGATCAGCGATCCCTGGTGATCTTCCATGATCTTCTTGACAATCGCCAGCCCCAAGCCAGAGCCCTTTTCTCGGGTTGTAACATAGGGTTCCGTTAGAGATTCGCGATGCTCCTCCGGAAGCCCACTACCGTTGTCTTCCACAACGACCTCCACTCGATTATCCAGTAGCATGGCCTTAAGCTCAATATGCCCCACACATCCATCTTTTTTCTGGCCGCCACCGTCACTCCTGTTATTTTCCTTCCACTCAATGGACTCTGCCGCATTCTTTATCAAATTGGTCAGAGCCTGGCCCATAAGACGTGGATCAATATCTATTTTCAGGGATTCAACATTGCAATGGAAGGAAAACTCGATTCGGGGAAAAGCGGTTTTCTGAAGGAAAATAGACTGGCGGCACAGCTCGAGAAGATCGTGCTGCTCCATCACCGGCTGTGGCATACGAGCGAATGAAGAAAATTCATCCACCATGCGCCCGATATCGCCCACCTGACGGATGATGGTCTCGGTGCAGGTGGTGAAGGCTTCCGGATCCTTGGTTATCTGTTTGAGATATTTCCGCTTCAGGCGTTCGGCGGAAAGTTGAATCGGCGTTAGAGGATTTTTGATTTCGTGGGCGATGCGCCGCGCCACATCAGCCCAGGCTGCCTTACGCTGGGCAGAGAGAAGATCGGAGATATCATCGAATGTGACCACGAATCCCAACGTCTTGTCGTCTCCGCTTTCGGCGGCGATACGCACCAGAAGCGTACGGGAGCTCCCCTGGCGGATGAGCTTTATCTGGCCCTGGGCCAGGTGGCTGGGCCGTTCCATAACCTGGTTCAGCAATCCGGCCATTTCCGGCACTGCCTCTTTCAGGCTCTTGCCGATGAAAGGTTCGAGATCGGTAGCCAGAAGCTCCGATGCAGAACGGTTAGGAAGGTTGACGTAGCCCTTGTCGTCGAGGCCTATAACACCAGCCGAAACACCGGCAAGCACAGTTTCGGTAAAGCGGCGGCGTAGTTCCAATTTGCTGTTGGCGCCTATCAATTCCGATCGTTGGCTTTCAAGCTGGCTCGTCATACGGTTGAAGGCGCGCCCCAAGGCGTCGATTTCGTCATGCCCCGGTTTCTCATCTACCCGCGCGCTCAGGTCCCCACCCCGCACCTTCCCCGCAGCGCGAATCATTTGGCTGATGGGGTGGGCAAGACGGTTGGCAAAAATAAGCCCGGTCCAGACGGCGGAAAAGAGAAGCATTAGTCCCACCATCACGAACACCATAGCAAATATCATCTGAATGTCCGAACGCCTCACCTCAAGCTGCTTATAGACTGCCACCGCCTGTTGCGTCTGTTCTTGGTGCCGGAGAACGTTGCGATCCACATAGCGGCCGATATAGAGAAAGGTGTCCCAGAACTCGTCAAGGCGGATCAACGCTCGCACCCGGTCGCCGCGCTCACTCGTCAGAAGAGCAATCTGTCCATTGCGCGCCGATTCGAAGGCTCGGTCGGGCACCATATCGAAATCAAGTACTAAACTCGATCCCGATTTTGCAAGCACCCGGCCTCGGCCTACAAAAATCACGGCCTCAGTTAGCGATCTCAGAACCGTCTGCGTCGCCAAGGTATGGTTGAGGAGACTCACGTCAGCATAGATGACAGGGCCTTCGCGGTTAATGTCCTCTGCCATGGCAACAACGGCGTTGCGGATATTTTCCCGGTGTTCCTTGAGATAGGATTCGGCTACAACATTAGCCCCGTCCAGCGCCATACGGACACGGTCGGAGAACCAGGATTCGATCCCGAGTCCGAAGAACAGAAGCGAAAACACCGCTACCACGATGGCCGGGGTAATAGCCACTAGCCCGAACAAGATCACAAGCTTGATATGCAGCCTGGAACCCGCCGAGCCCCGCTTATGCGCGACCCAAACTTTCACCACCTGGCGGACTACCATTATCGAAAGGGCTAGAAGTAAAACCAAATCGATGGTCAGAAGAATCAGAATGGTGCGGGGATTGGCGCCCATCGAAACCATCCCAGTGAGGGCGGCATAGGTGGCAATGCCGGAAATGGCGGCGCAAATCGTCAGGCCAATGGCCAACTTGCGCGCTAGGTCCACACGAATCGACCAACGACTCAGGTGCTGGCGAAGTTCGCGGTATTGATCCTGAAAATCTAAACGCGCCTGATCGTCAGAACTTTTAGTGATAGGAGAATCAGTCATTAGCAACGTCTTGCGAAAAATCACCGGGGGTCGCCATAAGTAAAACTGGGAAAACCATGGTGGGAACAAAGAGAGGAAGGATCTCGCCCTAAAAGGCACCTCCTTCAACGACAAGGCTATTTTATGCCGCGCACCACCTCGATGTCCAACTCGCGTATCTTCTTTCGCAAGGTATTGCGGTTGATACCGAGCATCTCGGCAGCCCTGACCTGGTTCCCTTTGGTCTCCGAAAGCGACAGTATGATCAGGGGTTTTTCCACCTCGCGCAAGACCCTGTCGTAAAGGCCCGACGTTGGCAGACTGTCGCCATGAGCCTTGAAATAATTCTGCAAATGCTGCTCCACCGCTTCGCCCAAGGATTTGCTTACAGAGGACCCCTGTCCAATCTCGCTTGTGGGGAAAATATCGGAAAGCTCTGATTCTATTATATTGAGGGTGATAACTTCCTGCGAATACAGTGCCGCCAGACGGCGAACTAAGTTCTCCACCTCTCGCACATTGCCTGGCCAGCGATAGGCTTTCAACCTTTCCATGGACGCCGCATCTAGGCTCTTCACCGGCAGGCCTTCTTCAGAAATCTGCGAGAAGAAATGCTTCACCAGGTCTGGCAGATCGTCGCTGCGTTCACGCAGGGGGGGAAGTCGCAAGGGCACCACGTTGAGACGGTAAAATAGGTCCTCGCGGAACAGGCCCTGGCGCACGAACTGCCTTAAATCACGGTGAGTGGCGGCGATAATTCTGGAATTGGCGCGTATAGGCGTGCGCCCACCCACGGTGGTGTATTCTCCCTCCTGCAACACACGCAGGAGCCTGGTCTGGGCCTCAAGGGGCATGTCGCCAATTTCATCGAGGAAAAGGGTGCCACTTTCCGCCTGCTCGAAACGTCCGGAATTACGTTGCGAGGCTCCTGTGAAGGCACCTTTTTCGTGGCCAAAAAGCTCGCTTTCGATAAGTTCACGGGGAACAGCCGCCATGTTAATAGCGATAAAGGGCCCGTTGCGACGTTTGCCGTAATCATGCAGCGCCCGGGCCACCAGCTCCTTACCGGTTCCCGACTCGCCGTTGATGAGAACTGTCAAGTCGGTAGGCATGAGACGGGCGAGAATACGGTAGATTTCCTGCATAGCGGGAGAGCGTCCGATCAAGGGTAGCGCCTCGTCGACCTCTTCCACCTTCTGCTTCACGGAAGAGGCAAATTTGGGCTCGCTCAAGGCCCTTTTCACAATCTGAATCAACTCATTGATATCGAAGGGCTTGGGCAAATATTCAAAGGCACCGCGTTCGGTGGCCTTGACCGCCGTGAGAAGCGTGTTCTGAGCACTCATGACTAGAATGCGGAGGTTGGGGCGAATCTTGCGGATGCGGGGAATCATGTCGAGACCGTTTTCATCAGGCATAACCACATCGGTTATGACGAGATCGCCTTCGCCATCGGATATCCATCGCCACAAAGTGGCGGCATTGCCGGTAGTGCGGATGTTGTACCCCTGGCGTCCTAGGGCCTGGGAAATGACGGTACGAATGGCCTTGTCGTCGTCGGCCACCAGAATCGTGGCGGCAGCGGTCATGTTTTCCTCTCCTCCCGCCCCACAGCATCCTGGAAGACCGGAAGGCGGACGTAAAAAGTGGTACGTCGGGGCTGACTGTCAAATTCGATGACACCGCCATGATCATTGATAATTTTTGCTACCACCGCCAATCCAAGCCCAGAGCCTTTGCTTTTGGTGGTCACGAAAGGATCAAAGAGACAAGTGTGAAGGTCTTCGGGAATCCCCTCCCCATTATCCAGGATGCTTATCATCAAGGGCAGGTCCACTCGCTCAATCATCCTCGGAACAGCAAGGCGCACGCCGTGCTGATAGGTAGTTGTAACGACAATTTCCCCGTCTTTTTCGGGCACCGCCTCGGCCGCATTCTTGATGAGATTGAGAAAAACCTGGATTAGTTGGTCACGGTTCCCGAGAATCGGAGGCAAGGATGGATCGTAGATCTCCTTGAACGCAACCCCTTTTGCAAAACCGTTCTCGGCGAGGCTTCGAACTTGTTCCAGCACCTCATGAATATTGACCGGACCCACCGAAAACGCACCTTCACCAGAAAACACCTCCATGCGGTCCACCAGGGCACAGATACGGTCGGTTTCGCTACAGATGAGTTGGGTTAGCTGTCTATCATCGGGGCCAATGGTCTGTGCGAGAAGCTGGGCGGCACCGCGAATTCCCGAGAGTGGATTCTTCACCTCGTGGGCGAGCATGGCCGCCATGGCACTCAAGGAGCGGGCAGCTTTACGGTGAGTCAGTTGCCTGGTGATCTTTTCGGCAAGAGACTTCTCGGACAGGGTGATAACGATCCTATTGGTATCATCAATAATGGGAGCAAGGTGGATGTTCACCAGACGCTCGCCAAAACGAGAGCCACTGAGCGTCACTCCGTTTTCCGAAAGGCTACTGTCTGCCACCCCGAGCTGGCGGATGAGGGTAAATAGAGGGGAATCCGAAGGGATAAAGTCTTCCAGGGAATGCCTACAGAGATAGTCGGCACTGGCAGAAAAAAACTGCTCCGCAGCGAGATTAGCGTAGTGAATGGCGCCATCCGGGACGATCACTAGCACCGCGTCGGACAGAGCATTGAGGATGATACTCGCACTCAGCGAGGAAGACTCACTCCCGTTTCGGCTCACCGTTTTACGTAGCTGTGCAGTGGAAGACATCACGCCACTATCTGTTCCACAGGCGACTGAAAAAAATTCCTGATAAGGGCCCGTACTTCATCAGGGTTCTTACTGGAATTGATGACGGCCCGGAATTCTGCCGACCGAAAAAGGCCCCGGCTGTACCAACCAACATGCTTGCGGGCGATCCGTAACCCCGCGGTGTCGCCATAATGGGACAACATGTCGTTGTAGTGATCCAGAAGAATATCCATACGTTGGGAAATATCTGGATCAGGCAAACGTTTCCCGGTGGTGAGAAAATGACTCACCTGACTAAAAAACCATGGCCGCCCTAAGCAACCCCGCCCGATCATCACGCCGTCTGCACTAGACTGTTCAAGAATGTCGCGAGCGTTCTCCAAGGTCGTAACATCCCCATTGGCGATGACGGGAATAGAAACGGCCTCCTTCACTCTCGCAATAAACCGCCAGTCGGCCCGCCCGTTATAACGCTGCGCGCGAGTGCGCCCGTGCACCGTCACCATCTTGATCCCCATTTCCTCGGCGATACAGGCCAAACGTGGGGCGTTACGGTGAGCCTCATCCCATCCTGTACGCATCTTCAGAGTGACGGGAATGTTCACCGCCCTAACAGTTGCCTCGATGATCCGCGCTGCCAACTTTTCATCCTGCATCAGCGCCGAACCGGCATGGCCGTTGACGACCTTTTTCGCCGGACAGCCCATATTGATGTCAATAATGGAGGCACCGCGCTCCTCGTTGAGCTGCGCCGCCTCAGCCATCACCTCAGGATCGCAGCCTGCCAGCTGAACGGCTATGGGATATTTTTCTGCACAGTTGACAGCCATCTTCATGGTGCGGTGATTACGGCGGATCATAGCCTGGCTGGCGATCATCTCAGAGAACGCCAATCCCGCACCGAAAAACCGGGCAAGACGTCGGAAAGGAAGATCGCTGATTCCTGACATGGGAGCCAGAATCACATTGTTTTCCAGTGAGATAGGGCCGATTTGTATGCCCATAATTTAAGCGTCTCGCATATTGTAAGTGGTTATTGCACAAATTATAGGCTCATCCTGGTAGGATCAAGCCGTGTGAAGCACTTTTGGAGAAGTGTGAATAGATAGGGGTATAAGTTCGTAAGCGTGATAGTAAATGAGGAAAATATTAGTAATTTTTACCTTGATTGGTAGTTTGTCGATTATTTCAGCCTGCGCCAAAGATGGCGGTTTTGCCGAAGCAGAAGAAGAAATTTCAATTGAGAAAACTCTGGGCACATTAATTGGCATCGGCTTAGTGGTCTGCGCCGTTGACCCCAACTGCGTCGTCCCCGGAGCCGGTAATTCTTCTTATTCGTCGTTTACAGGGGGACCTGATTGGGACTGGGATATTTTCCCCAATGGTCAGTACGTCTGTCGATCAATCCAGACTGGTCAGTTCGCAGAACATCATCTTTGCAACGGCATGCCTATGGACGACGACAGGTGGCCTTGATCCACACAACTGCCAGGTCTCACTGCTCTTAGATGAGTAGTATGACTTAGCCAATCAACACGTCAGTAACAAACTTCACGCCAGGGAAGCCAAGGGTCAGGAGAAGGTAGGCCAGAAGCACATAGCGCGCCGACTGCCGCCCCCGCACCCCAGTACGGGTGCGCATTACCAGTAAACCAGCGACAATACCGAAGGTAAGGAGAGAAAAAAGTGTTTTATGGTCGAATTCCATGGCCTGGCCGGTTTCAACATAGAGGGTCGCCATACCCGTAAGGATACCCAGGCCTAGAACCGATTCCGCCGCGCCGAGCATGCGCAGTTCAAGAACTTCGCCATCCATGACAGATGGTAGAAGACTGTTGAAGGTGGGACGGGTTTTGCGTTTCAAAGCTCTTTCATGAAGAAATACGGCCAGTCCCGAAACCGCGGCTAGTGTCAGTAGGCTATAGGCCCCAAGTGAAAAGAAAATATGGAACCGCAACAAATCGGGGGCCACTCCAATCATGAGGTGCTCCGGAGCCTGCCCCCAGACCACCGCCAAACCTCCCAGAAGCAGAAGATAGGGAAGTAATAGTGGCGCCAGACGCCAACCGTGACTGGTGGATGCACTGAGCAGGGCGAAAAGAATCATGCATGATGTGATAATAAGCCAGAGGTTCGATGAAAATCCCGCATGCCATTCCCCAGAAAACTGGACCAAGCTCCACCCTAAGGGACCCGCCAGGGCTACACAGGTCACAGCCCAGAACCCCAGATCACGCGCCTCACGCGGTCTAAGGACATAAATTGTCGCTGGCACTAGAGCCAAAAAAGAAGCCACAGTCATAAGGGCGGTGGTGTCCATGGTAGGACTACGGCTGCTGCATCAGAATTGCACAGCCGGCCACTGCGGCACTACCAGTATTTGCGTAACAGGCTTCCATCACTCCGGGACTAAGAAGAGTGCCGTATACATGTCCATCATTCTTGATGTCCACCCAGATGAACGACTTGCTGTCCCCCCTTAGCACGCCGACGAAACTGTTGATACCATCACCGTAATCCACGGTACCCTTGAAGCGGCGGCCTTTCTGATCAGTGATGTTAATAGATTTTTCGCGGTGGCGGTATCCTTCCTGGACCGAAACCGTATTGTTCTGGCCTTTCCACACACCACGGAGATCAGGCGCCTCCGCTGATGCCGTTACTGGGAAACCAGCGAGAGCAAGAGCACCAAAAGCGGCAGTGAGTGAAAATAAGAAAATTTTTTTCATGGAATATCCTTCAGGTTATTTTTTGTGTCCCATTTTTCCGAATCGAACGGCACAGACACCTCCGAGAGAGGTGTGGCGCTATGGAAATCGTACTTCCGGGCGAATG
>MDTC01118391.1_pt1 | contig 15914 bp, 20 predicted proteins | sample 811181 | NCBI WGS metagenome assembly MDTC01 (sample SAMN05326644, study PRJNA326480) | marine metagenome | isolation source: seawater | place: Pacific Ocean: North | collected 2011
CAACCAGCATGACCACCGCCTATAACAACAACATCATAACTCACATCTTTCATGAGTTAAATGTATCCTTCTAATATGAATTTACAAGATCTTATTTTTATTATTTTCCTATACAAAAATCTTTAAAGATAGAGCCAAGAATTTCTTCGACATCTACTCTCCCAACTATTCCTCCAAGATGTCTGGTTGCTAATCTTAGATCTTCTGCGGCCATCTCTATATCTTTTTTTTGATCTTTTTTTAGGAAATTGTCTATTTCGATTAAACAATTATTTAATTTAATTCTGTGTCTTTCTCGTGTGACTAAAATATTTTTAGATAGCGTAAATTTAGAACTCAATGATTTTTTTATTTTTTTTACTAATTGATCTATATTTTTATTTTCTTTTACAGATATCAATACTGCTTCCTTAAAATTGTGTTTATTATTACTATCAATATCAGATTTGTTTAAAACCACTATACTGTTATTATTTATTAAATTTTGTATTTTTTTGTCTAAAGTTTTTGAAGAATTATCGATTACGATTAAACTTAAATCAGCTTCGCTAGACTTGCTTAATGCTAGTGAAATACCTTTTTTTTCAACTTCATTTTTAGCTTCTCTTATGCCGGCTGTATCAGCTAAAATGACTGGATAACCGTCTATATTAAGATACGTTTCAATTATGTCTCTTGTGGTGCCCTCTTCCTCAGATACTATTGCTGCTTCCCTTTTAGAAAGTAAGTTTAATAGTGAGGATTTGCCTGCGTTTACTTCACCTATTATGGCCACTTTAAAACCTTCTCTAATTTTTTCACCAATCTTATTGTCATTAAGAATTTTTTTTATATCTTCATGTACTTCTTTGATTGATACTTGGACTTTTTTCAAAACATTGTTAGGCAAGTCATCTTCTGCAAAATCTATTTGAGCTTCTATATATGCTAATGATTTAATAAGTTTTTCTCTTAAATTGTTGTAATAATCAGAGGCATTTCCTTGGACTAATTTGATAGCTTGTTGTCTTTGTAGTTCTGTTTCTGAATGTATTAAATCACCTATACTCTCAGCCTCTAAAAGATCGATTTTATTATTTTGAAAAGCGATTTTGGTAAATTCACCTGGTTCTGCCAATCTACAATTTACTTGTTCTGAAAGAACTTTTAAAAATTGAGTAATGACTGCATTACTACCATGAACGTGAAATTCTGCTAAATTATCTCCGGTGAAGCTATTTGGGGAAGGAAATAATAATAATAAACCTTCGTCTAATAAACTATTATTCGATGGATCATAAAACTTACAATGATTTATTTTTTTTTCGTTTATTTTTTTTTTCTTTGTAATAAGTTTTGCAATTTTTATAGTATCTTTTCCAGATAGTCGTATTATCGCTATACCCGAAGGCCCTCGTCCTGAAGAGAGTGCATAAATGTTCATTTCTACTTTATTAATAACATGAAAGATTAAAGTAAAAATTGAAAAAACTAACTAGACTTATTCATAGAATCGAAGAAATCAGCATTGTTCTTCGTGTTTTTAAGTTTTGAAATTAAAAAATCTATTCCGTCCATAGTACCCATTGGACTTATAATCCTTCTTAAAACATTCATTTTAGAAAGATCATCTTTATGGAATAGAAGCTCTTCTCTTCTAGTTCCCGATCTAGTGATATCAAGGGCAGGGTAAATACGTTTATCTGCAACTTTTCTATCAAGGATCAGTTCACAGTTACCTGTTCCTTTAAACTCTTCAAATATAACCTCATCCATTCTTGATCCAGTATCAATAAGTGCAGTTGATATAATAGTTAGAGAACCACCTTCTTCAATATTTCTGGCTGCACCAAAAAATCTTTTTGGCCTTTGAAGTGCGTTCGCATCAACACCTCCAGTTAAAACTTTTCCTGAACTAGGAATAACAGCATTATAAGCTCTTCCTAACCTCGTGATAGAATCTAATAAAATTACTACATCTTTTTTATGTTCAACTAATCTTTTTGCTTTTTCAATAACCATTTCCGCTACGGCTACATGACGAGAAGCTGGTTCGTCAAAAGTAGAGCTTACTACCTCACCTTTAACTGATCTTTGCATGTCTGTTACTTCTTCGGGCCTTTCATCAATAAGCAGAACCATTAAATAACATTCAGGATGATTAGTAGTGATAGACTGAGCAATGTTTTGTAAAATTATAGTTTTTCCTGCACGCGGAGGAGAAACAATTAAAGCTCTCTGGCCTTTTCCAATAGGACTAACGAGATCAATTAGTCTTGCGGTATTATCTGGTTTTTTTTCAACTTTTTCTGTCTCCACTTCTAAAGTTATTCTTTCATTTGGATAAAGCGGGGTTAAATTGTCAAAGGCAATCTTATTTCTACCTTTTTCTGGTTCTTCAAAATTAATTTTATTTACTTGGAGTAAAGCAAAATAGCGTTCTGCATCCTTAGGCGATCTGATCTCGCCTTCAACCGTGTCTCCGGTTCTGAGACCGAACCTTCTTATTTGACTAGGACTTACATAAATATCATCTGGCCCCGGGAGGTAATTTGACTCCATAGCTCTTAAAAATCCAAATCCATCCGGCAACAACTCTAAAACTCCTTGACCTGTAATTTGTTCATTTTTTTCTGCAAGTTTTTTTAATATTGCAAAAAGGATTTCCTGTTTTCGTAAAGTGCTAGGATTCTCAATGCCAAGTTTTTCAGCTTGTGCAATAAGCTCCGCAGGATTTCTTTTTTTTAATTCTTGTAGGTTCATAAGATTGTTTGTTTGATGAGGTAAGTAATTATAAATATATGTTTTTTTGCTTAAATTTCAAGCCTTATATTGGTTTAAAAACAACCACAAATATAATGCCGATCAAAAGCAAAGTAGGAATCTCGTTAATTACTCTGTAAAATTTAGGGGAATATTTACTATTACCAATACTAAGGTTTTTAAGACAATGAAAAAGGAAAAAATGATAACTAGTTAGAATTATGACCATTCCCAACTTTAATTGAAACCATAGCTGATTGAAACTTTCGAAACCGATAGAGTGAATTAATAAAATGCCAAAAAGCCAAGATAAAATCATTGCCGGATTCATAATATAAAAAAAAAGTCTTTTCTCCATTACCTTAAAAGTTTCTTTTTTGTCTTCGTTGTTAGACGTTTCGGCGTGGTACACAAATATCCTTGGAAGGTAGAGAAGGCCAGCCATCCAAGAAATTGCAGATATTAAATGGAGAGACTTAAATAAGAGATAATAATTCATTAATTAAATATCTTGTAGTCTTGGACATTTTTTATATTTTTCTGGGCACTTTATTGACGATGTGAATCTATGACCACTACTTGCTTCGAGGATGCAGGATTTTAATGAGTTAATAAAGTCGTGGTTAGCAGTGACTGCTGGAACACGTAGATAATCTTTAGACCCATTTTCTTTGGCCAACTTCTTATATTCAATGTCTAGTTCTACTAAGGTTTCCGAATGCTCAGAGACAAATGCTACAGGGACAACAATTATAATTTTATTTTTTTTGGCCTCTTCCTTAATGACTATGTCTGTTGATGGCCCAATCCATTTAAGAGGGCCAACGCGACTTTGATAGCTTAGAATGTAATTTAAATTTTTTATAGATAATTTTTTAACAAGCTCATTAACAGTGTGTTCGACTTGCCACTGATACGGGTCTCCTTGCTTTATTTTGTTTTCTGGTAATCCATGAGCTGAAAAAATCAAAGTTGTTTCTGCAAGATTATTAATATCAATTTTCTCTTTTATAAGAGTAGCGTAGGATAAAATAAAATCTTTCTCGGTCGGATAGCAACAAATAATCTTTGTTTCGATATTGAGATTCGCTTTTCTGCTTATTTCTAACCATTCTTTAATAGACGAACCTGAAGTTGCATTAGAATATTGAGGATATAAAGGAAGTAAAATAATCTGTTCGGGATTAAATGCTTTAACATTTTTTATTACATCTTCTGCTCTGGGGTGCCAACAGCGCATTACTATAAAACATTTGTAATCATCATCTTCCTTTTCTAGGCTTTTTTCTATCGCATTTGCTTGAGTTGCAGTTTCTTCTAAAATGGGAGACTTGCCGCCCATTTCTTCATATATTGCTTTTGCAATCGGAGCTCTTCTTTTCGAAATAAGTTTGGCTAAAGGATATCTAAGTATTCCCGGCAAGCTAATGATTGCGGGATCATTAAACAAATTAAACAAAAAGGGTTCCACAGCTTCTATGCTGTTGGGGCCGCCGAGATTGAATAATATTATAGCTTTTTTCATTTAAAATTATTAACTCTTTCTACAACCTTTTGTAAGATATCAGGATTGGTTTCTGGCATCAATCCATGGCCAAGGTTAAAAATGTAGGGGTGATCTTTAAAAATATTTAGATACTTGTCCACTTCTTTAAATATTTCAGTTTCATCTTTGAATAAAATTTTAGGATCCATTCCTCCTTGTAAACAGAAATTTTTTAAATTCTTTTTTGCCCAAACAGGATCTATTTCATAATCTAAACTTAAACAATCTGGATTAACTTTTTTAGCAAAATTTAAATAGTTTTTTTTAAGGCCTTTTGGGAAACATATTGTTGGTAAATTGTTTTTTTTGCAAAATTCTACAATTTTTCTATTTGGTTCATAACAATAGTCAAATAGCTTTTCTTCTGGCACAAGACCAGCCCAAGAATCAAAAATTTGCACAACATCGGCTCCAGCTTTGTGTTGATTAATGATATGTAAACATAAAAACTCTACAATACGATCTAAAACTATATTAATCTGTTTTTCATATTTCTTTAATTTATTTAAATCTAAATGATTTTTTTGAGACTTCAAACTGAACATATAAATCACAAGGGTCCATGGCGCTCCAATAAAAGAAATTAGTGATCTGTCCTTCTGTAATCTTTTTTTAGTTAGTGTTATAGCATTATAAACGGGAGTAATTTTTTTTGTAAAACTATCTTTATTGTTATCTAAAAAAGATTTTAAATTAAACGAAGATAACTCAGGCCCTTTATTCTTTTTGAAACTTACTTCTTGACCTAATCCAAAAGGGACTATTAGAATGTCTGAAAAAATTATTGCAGCATCTAAATTAAAACGCTTCAAAGGTTGTAAAGTAATTTCTGAACTAAGTTCGCTATTTAAACATAATTTAATGAAATTTTGATTTTGTAATCTAATCTTTCTAAATTCAGGTAGATATCTTCCTGCTTGTCTCATAAACCAAACGGGCACACAAGAAAGATCTTTTTTAATTATACAGTTTGTTAATCTACTCATTAATATAATAATATATTTAAAAGTATATTATTTGATATAGGTCATGTTGGTTGGTGTAATAAGTAGTTATACATAGTTTTTAACAGTTTTTTAAACAATATAATTAAAAAAAAGCTTAATTAATTTATTAAAATTTAAATTATAAACATGTTGGAAAAAGTTTATTCTTAATTATAAACAATTAAGAAAATGTTAGAAACGTGTTGATTATTGTTTATTTTTTTTTTTACGCAAAACTGTAAATGTATAAAAATGAGTTGTTAAAAAGTTATAAACAAAGTTACATATGGGACATAAATACCAAATTTACTTACTATCGGACTCCACAGGTGAAACACTTGATAGAATATTTCTTGCGTTAAAATCTCAATTTACGAATTTTGATTACGAAAAAAAAGAGTATGTGTTTGTTAGAACCGAACAACAAATTAATAAGATTATAAAAGAGTGTGAAAAAAAAGAACACATAATTATTTTGTATACAGTTGTTGAAACAAAGTTAGCTAAATATTTATCACAAGCATGTGAAAAGAAAAAAATACCCTGTTTTGGTATTTTAGGAAATTTAATTCTAAACTTTTCTAAATTACTCAACCAAAAAGCTACTCACACGCCGAGCGCTCAACATGTTTTGGATGAAGATTATTACAAAAGAATCGAAGCTATACAGTTTACAATGTCGCACGACGACGGAATGAAAACTGAGGACATAAAAAGTGCAGATATTGTTTTGTTAGGCGTTAGCAGAACAAGTAAAACTCCAACATCAATTTATCTAGCTAACCGTGGTTATAAAACTTTAAATATACCTCTCGTTGATAATCAGGAGATTCCAACTATTTTAAAAGAAGAGCATGATAAATTTTGTGTGATTGGTCTTGTTGTCGAAGCAACAAGATTGTCTGATGTTCGAAGCAATCGACTTGAAATTATGAAAGAAGTTAATATTCCGAATTATTCTGATTTAGAATTTGTCCAAAAAGAATTAGATGACTCAAAAAAATTATTTAAAAAATATTACTGGCCAATCATTGATGTAACCAGAAAGTCAGTTGAGGAAACAGCTGCATCGGTCATAAGAATTTATGAAATAAAAAAAGGACAAAAAAAATGAAAATAATTTTAGCGTCAAAGAGCGGTGTTAGACAAGAAATTTTAAAAAAAAATAATTTTGATTATCTCGTAGTTCCCTCAAGTGTAGATGAAGATCAAGTTAAAGACTCTCTTATAGCTGCCGGAGCAAACCCAATTCTTATTTCAAAAAATTTAGCAGAATTAAAATCTATCAAAGTGAGCAAAAAATATCCTTTACAAATGGTATTAGGCGCAGACAGCGTTATAAGCTTAGACAATAAATTAATTAATAAACCAAAATCAAGAAAAGAAGCCCTTGAAACATTAAAGAAGCTAAATGGATCAATCCATTTTCTTATTACATCTGTTTGTATTTCCAAAAATGGAGCGATGATTTGGAATTTTACAGATCAATCCGAACTTAAAATGAAAAAACTCACTATTGAAGATCTAGAATTATATTTAAAAAAAATTAACACAGAAACCTTATTAGCTTATGGTGTATATCAAATAGAAGCGGGCGGGTTGGAGCTTTTTGAGACTGTAAAAGGGGATAGAGATTCGATCATGGGGCTGCCTATTAAACAGATAATCGAATATATTAAATTACACAAATGATAGAAAAAAAATATGGCATTATAGGGAGGCCACTATCTCATTCACTCTCACCGTTGCTCCATAATTTTTGGTTCAAAAAAAATAATATAAAAGCTAGTTACTCATTAATAGAAACCGAAAAAGAGAAAATTAAAGATGTAATAAGCAAAATCAGGACAAGAGATTTGTATGGTGTAAATGTAACTGTTCCATACAAACAAGAAGTAATTCCTTATTTAGATCTAGTAATTAATGATGCTAAAGAGACGGCTTCAGTAAACACTATTTATCTTAACGATGAAAACAAAGTCATTGGAGAAAATACTGATGTTTACGGTTTTGAACAATCTTTTATAAACAAGATAAATCATGAGAACTTAACCAAAAAATCTTTCTTAATTCTAGGTGCTGGAGGAGTGACATCATCTTTAATTTACGCACTAGAGAAAAAAAAAGTTAAAAAAATATTTGTTAGCAACAGAACAATGCAGAAAGCTGAAAATATAAAAAAAAAATTTTTATTTATCAAGGTCATTCCATGGGAAAAAATTATTCAAAAAGCAGAGGAGATAGATGTGATTATTAATGCAACATCATTAGGAATGAAGAACAGCCCTGATTTTGAGATACAAATTAAAAAATTTAAACCAGATCTGATTTATTATGATGTGGTTTATAATCCAGTAGAGACAAAAATGTTAAAGAATTTTAAAGAAAATAAAATAAAAACTTTTAACGGTTTAGAAATGTTCATTTATCAAGGGCAAAAGTCATTTTTCCTATGGAATAAGATTAACCCATCAATAGATGACGAGCTAAAGAAAGAAATAATATTGAATTTAAAATAATAATGAAAGTTATAGGAATCACAGGATCTATTGCATCAGGCAAAACAACCGTTGCTCATTTAATGGCAGGGAAGAAATACCCACTTTTTAGTGCAGACGAAATTGTTGGCAATCTTTACAAAAAAAGGACGTTTATTAAAATATTGGTTAAAAAATTTAAACTAAAACGAAACGAAAAAATTAAAGAACAAATTAAATTAATTCTAGATAAAAATAAAAAAAATATCTTAAAACTAGAAGCAATTATTCATCCACTTGTAAGAAAAGAAATGAAATTTTTTTTGAAAAAAAAAAAATAAGTATTTATTTTTAGAAATACCTCTTTTGATAGAAAGTAAATTGAAAAAATATTTTGATATATTAATTTTCGTGGATGCAAAAAAAAAAATTAGGTTACAAAGATATTTAAAAAAAAAAGGTAATAAAAAAACTTTTTATCTCCTAGATAAAAGGCAATTATCACCAGTTGTAAAAAAAAAACTTTGTGACTATACATTTGATAACAATTATTCTTTATTAGTCACTAAAAAATTTACAAAAAAATTTATGAAAAATTTAAATTAGTATGAATGAAATATTTTTAGACACAGAAACAACAGGACTATCCGTAAACGATAAACACAGGATAGTTGAAATAGCCTGCATCGAAACAATTGATTTAAATCCAACAAAAAAAATTTTTCATGAAATAATAAACCCTCAAAGAGACGTCCCTGAAGAAGCTTTTAAAGTTCATGGTTTTTCTTCCGAATTTCTAAAAAATAAAAAAACATTTATTCAAATAGCTGACGAATTTTTAGAATTTATAAAAAACAAGAAAATTATAATTCATAATGCATCTTTTGATCTTGGATTTTTAAACCATGAATTAAAACTAGTTCGAAAAAATGAAATTAAAAAAGACAACATTGTAGATAGCCTTGAAGTAGCTAGAGGAAAATTTCCGGGCACTTCTAACTCTCTTGATGCTCTTTGCCGAAGGTTCAATGTAGATTTATCACGAAGAACGAAACACAATGCATTACTAGACTGTGAACTTTTGAGAGAAGTTTACATAAATTTATTAGACATTAAAGAGCCAAAACTTATGTTCACTAATGATAATTCAGAAATGAACTTGCAGAACAGAAAAGTTGTTAAGAATAATTATTGTAAAGTGATTGTAAAACCAACAAAAGAGGAGCTTGAACTGCATACTGATTTTTTAAAAAAAGAACTTAAAAAAAACTATTACTGAATAGTTCTTTTAGAATAAAGTTCTTTAAAATTTATAGTTTCTTCAATTTTAATTTTTTTAAAACCAGATTTTTCAAACAACAAAACAAACAAACTTCTTATTTCTGGATATATTTCATTTGGAATTTTTATTAGAATAATTTCTTCTAGATCCTTTTTATTGGTTAACTCACCATCTATTTCAATTATTGTAGAAAAAACTATTTTAGTATTAATTTTTTCAAAACCTTCTGCATTCGGACTCAGAGAAAGAGTAGTTTCAACTTCGACAATTTTTTCTTTAAATTGATTACTTTTAATATCAATATTAATTTTGTAGTTAGAAATATTTTTTTCTAGAAGAAAAAAAACTTTAGGGCTTGGTATTTCAAATTTTAAATCCTTAATATACTTGCCTACAACTTTATAATTCATCTTTTTCTTTCTTTTCTTCAATTATTTCAGCATCTATAATTTCATCATTTGACCGATTTTTATTTTTATATTTACTTTTAAACCACAAGTTTATGATAAATTTTCTTGTGAAGGGAATTAAAAACAAAAAGCCAATAGCGTCAGAAATAAACCCGGGCAAAATTAATAAAGCAGCTGCGATCGCAATAGATGCACCCGATATCATTTCATAAAGAGGAAGTTTATTTTGGTACAAATTTATCACACCGGATTTTATAGTATTTAATCCCTCCACCCTTGCATAATACAACCCAACTACTGCGGTTAAAAAAATTAGAAAAACCGTATTTAAAATACCTACTGCTTTTCCAATCTTGATCATTAATGCTATCTCTAAAATTGGGAAACCAATAATTATCAGTAAAAGTGAGTTCATTTGTCTGTTACAAAATTATATTATTAATGTATATTTATCAAATAATGAGTAACAATTTTGGATTTATAGATATAATTTTACTGGCAATGATTGCTGGATTTATTATTTTGCGTTTAAGAAATATATTGGGTAGAAAAACGGGCCACGAAGGAAAAGTAACTAATATTTTTGATGAAAAAAAATTTAGTGATTTTCAAAAAGAGATAAAAGCAAAACCAATTTTAAAAAATACCCTGGAGAATGAAGAGAAAAAACAATTTCTTGAAGGAGCGGAAATTGCTTATGAAAGTATTATAACTTCATTCGCAAAAGGAGAAAAAGAGAAGCTAAAAAAACTTTTAACAAAAGATATTTACAATAATTTTGAGCAAGTAATTGATCATAGAAATAAGGAAAACATTAAATCAGAACTTACTTTTATAGGAGTTAAAGAGTCTGATCTTGAAAAATTTGAAAAAATTAAAAATGAATTTTTTGCGACAGTAAAAATTGTTTGTGAAATTATATCAGTTAAAAAAGACAAAGATGATAACGTAATCGAAGGAAATCCTGATAGGATTAAAATTGTTACAGATCATTGGAAATTTACAAAAAGTTCATTGAGTGATAATCCAAACTGGTTCCTGGCTGAAATTATAAGTAAGTGAAAAAAAAAGAAGATATTCCGGAGTCAGAGAAAAAACTTTGGGAGGAATATCTCAAAAACCCCCGAGACCTCTTCGATAAAGAATTAGAACATAAAAAATTATTAAATAGGCCTGAAAGATATCGTTTTGACTTACACGGGTTTACTTTGCTCGAGGCTAATCAAAAAATAAGGGATTTAATTTATTTTTGCCAAAAAAACTCTTATAAAGAGATATTATTAATTACTGGCAAAGGGCTTCACTCTAATACTGATAAAAATACTTATGTTTCAAACGAGTTGAGCAAACTTAAATTTTCAGTACCCGAGTATATAAAAACACAAAAAGATTTATCAGATAAAATTATTGAAATTAGCAAAGCAGAAATCAAAGATGGTGGAGAAGGAGCTATTATTATTAAATTAAAAAAATTATAATATAAACTTACTTAAATCAGTATCTTTTGCTAACTCACCAAGATTCTTTTCAATATATTTTTTATCAATTATAATTTTCTCACCAGCGCGATCAGAGGCGGTAAAACTAATTTCATCTAAAACTTTTTCTAATAAAGTGTGTAGTCTTCTAGCACCTATATTTTCTACTGAGGCATTAACTTCTGCAGATACTTTTGCTAAAATATCAATGCAATCATCAGTAAATTCTAAATGAACATTTTCTGTTTTAAGTAAAGCAACATATTGTTTAATTAAACTATTATCCGGTTCTTTTAAAATTCTCTTAAAGTCATCCTCTGTTAAAGCATTTAATTCTACTCTTATTGGTAAACGCCCTTGAAGTTCAGGCAATAAGTCAGATGGCTTCGCAAGCTGAAAAGCTCCTGAGGCTATAAATAATATATGGTCTGTTTTGATAGGCCCATGTTTTGTATTAACAGTTGTACCTTCTATCAAAGGAAGTAAATCTCTCTGCACACCTTCTCTAGACACATCTCCACCAGTTCGATCACCTCGAGCTGAGATTTTATCAATTTCATCCAAAAATACTATACCATTATCTTCTGTCGCTTTTTTTGCTGAAGTCACAATTTTATCATGCTCAATTAATTTGTCTGATTCTTGGTTAATTAAAATATCGTGAGATTCTTTTACAGTCATTTTCTTTTTTTTTGGTTTTTGTCCCATAGATTTTCCAAGCATTTCAGAGACGTTAATCATTCCGATGTTAGCGCCAGGCATTCCGGGAATTTCAAATCCTTGCATATTAGATGAACTTTCATTTACTTCTATTTCTATTTCATTGTTATCTAAATCACCGCTTCTGAGCCTTTTTCTAAAACTTTCTTTTGTAGCTACTGTTGCTTTGTTGCCAACAAGTGCGTCTAAAACTTTTTCTTCTGCTAGTAATTGAGCTTTAACATGTACTTCTTTTCTCTTTTTTTCTTTTTCTAGAGCTATAGCTATTTCTATCAAGTCTCTGATTATTTGTTCTACATCTCTACCAACGTAACCAACCTCTGTAAATCTTGTTGCCTCTACTTTAATAAAGGGAGCTTCAGCTAACTTAGATAATCTTCTAGAAATTTCTGTTTTACCTACACCGGTCGGACCAATCATTAAAATATTTTTTGGCAAAACTTCTTCGCGCATTTGTTCGTCCAATGCTTGCCTTCTCCATCTATTACGCAAAGCTACAGCAACAGCTTTTTTTGCGTTTGTTTGGCCTATAACATATCTGTCTAATTCAGAAACAATTTCTCTTGGAGACAAAGCACTTACGGTGGAGCTTTCCTTTTTTTTTATTTCCTTAACTAAATTTAAATTTGTGACTTTTGTTGTATCTACCATTTTTAAACTTTTTCTATAGTAATATTATTATTTGTAAAAACACAAATTTCTGAAGCAATTTTAATAGCTTGTCTTGCAACTTCTTCAGCAGATAAATCATTTTTGATTAGAACTTTTGCAGCAGCTAAAGCATAGTTTCCACCCGAGCCTATTGCTATGATATTATCTTCTGGTTCTAAAACATCTCCTGTTCCAGAAATAATAAAACTATTTTCTTTATCAGCGACTGCCATTAAAGCTTCTAGCCTTCTTAAATATTTGTCTGTTCTCCAATCTTTTGCAAGTTCTACCGCTGCCCTAGGAAGATTGCCGGCATGTTTTTCTAGTTTGGCTTCTAGTCTCTCAAACAATGTGAGAGCATCAGAAGTTGACCCTGCAAAACCCGCTATTACTCCTCGCTTTTCAATTTTTCTAACTTTTTTTGCATTACTTTTTAGCACAGTATTACCGAGGCTAACCTGGCCATCTCCAGCCACTATAGTTTCGTTATTTTTACGTAATAGTACAATTGTAGTCCCGTGCCATTTTTCCGCAGTATTCATACTTATTGTATGTGGCAACTAATTTTAATTGTTCAATAGATAAATTGCGTTTATTGATAAAATATCAATTTCTCTATATATCTTTGAATAAATTCTCTTTAACTTATGAAAAGAAAAGCAAAAATTTCACGAAAAACTAAAGAAACCAGTATTACTGTTGAAGTTAATATCGACGGAAAAGGTAAATACAAAATAAATACTGGAATTGGTTTTTTGGACCATATGCTCGAACAGCTTTCTAAACATTCTTTGATAGATATTACTGTTCAAGCTAAAGGTGATACTCACATAGACTTACACCACACTACAGAAGACACAGGCATAGCAATTGGAGAAGCTATAAACAAAGCTGCGGGTAACCGAAAAGGAATAAAAAGATATGCTTCTACAATGATACCAATGGATGAGACTTTAAGCAGAGTTTCATTAGACATCTCAAATCGTCCATATTTAATTTGGAAGGTCGAGCTCAAAGTTGAAAAACTTGGCGAGATGGATACAGAATTATTTAAAGAATGGTTTCAAGCATTCTCCCAAGCGGCTGGTATTACCTTGCATGTAGAAAATATTTATGGAGAAAACAGTCATCACAAAATAGAGTCTTGCTATAAAGGTTTAGCTCGATCCTTAAAAGATGCTTTGATGATTGATTCAAGAATAAAAAATTCAGTTCCATCTACAAAAGGCAAGCTTTAAATATAAATGTTATTAACCGTTGTTGATTATGGAGTCGGCAATTTAAGATCAATTGCAAAATCAATTGAAAAGGCAAATTCTGATAATAATTTAAATTATTTAGTTAAAGTTAGTTCTGATATTAATGATGTAAGGAAATCAGATAAAATAGTTTTACCTGGTCAAGGCTCTTTCAAAGCTTGCAAAAGTGGAATTGATAATATTAAGGGATTACAAGAAGAATTAAACGAATGTGTTCTCACAAGGAAGAAACCAATTTATGGAATTTGTGCTGGCATGCAATTGTTTGCTACTACCGGCCACGAAGAAGAAAAAACATCAGGATTGAATTGGATACCTGGTGAGGTAATAAAATTAAACCTAGAAACATCTAATCTTAAAATTCCACACATGGGTTGGAATGAATTAAAGATAGAAAATGACTCTAAAGTTTTTAAAGATGTGAGCAATAAAGACCATGCTTATTTTATTCATAGTTATGAATTTATACCTAGAGACAAAAAAAATATTTCAATAACAACTAGTTATGGCAAAGATGTTATAGCTGCTGTATCATGTGCTAATATATTCGGATCACAATTCCACCCGGAAAAAAGCCAAAATACTGGAATTAAAATCTTAACTAACTTTTTAAATTTATAAATTTAATGAAAATATTTCCAGCCATAGACATTAAAGACAAAAAATGTGTGAGATTAATCAAAGGAGACTTTAGAAATAAAACTGAGTATGAAACTTTACCTATTGATCAAGCAGGCAAATATAAAGAATATGGATTTAAAAATTTACACATTGTTGATTTAGACGGCGCCTTAACTGGCAATACAGTTAACTTAGATATTATTCAAGAAATAGTAGGTAAATATGATTTACAAATCGAAGTCGGTGGTGGCGTAAGATCTATAGATAGCATCAAGAAGTATGTTGATTTAGGTGTAGAAAAAGTAATTTTAGGTAGTGCAGCAATAAAAAACAAAGAGTTTTTAAAAGAAGCATGTGTCAAATTTAAAAATAAAATTGCTCTAGCGCTAGATGTTAAAAATGGAAACCTTTATGCCTCTGGTTGGAAAGAGAATTTGAATATTAACGTTTTGGATTTTTTAAAAGAAGTAAATGATTTTGGTATAAGCAGACTAATTTATACTGATATTAATAGAGATGGGGCCAAAGAAAGTCCTAACTTTGATGAAACAATTAAAATTGCAGAAGTATCTAAATGTCCTGTAATTATTTCTGGAGGTGTTTCGTCAGTTGATGATATTCAAAAAGCAAAAGAGTTAAACAATAAAAATATTGAGGGTATTATAGTTGGTAAAGCTATTTATGATGGCGATATAAAGTTAGATGAACTCGTAAAGGAGTTAGATGCTTAAAAATAGAGTTATACCTTGTTTAGATGTAAAAAATGGAAGAGTTGTTAAAGGTATAAATTTTGTGGACTTAAAAGATGCTGGTGATCCTGTCGAGCAAGCAAGCATCTATGACAAAGGCGGTGCTGATGAAATTTGCTTTCTTGATATAACTGCTAGCAACGAAAATAGAAACACAATTATAGACGTGGTGAACAAAACTGCCGAGAAATGTTTTGTTCCTCTTACGGTTGGAGGCGGAATAAGAACGATAGATAATATAAGAGATTTACTTTTAGCAGGAGCTGATAAGGTATCTATTAATACTGCAGCTATTAAAGATATAAATTTTATTAAAGAAGCATCAAAGAAATTTGGCACGCAATGCATGGTGGTTGCTGTAGATGCAAAGAAAGTTTCAGAAGGTAGATGGGAAATATTTACTCACGGTGGAAGGGAAAAAACAGGTATAGATGCAATTGAATTCTCTAAAAAAGCAGAAGCAAACGGAGCTGGTGAAATTCTTCTTACCTCTATGGATAAAGACGGGACCAAAACTGGTTATGATATAGAACTTCTTAATATTGTTACAAAGTCGATTAATATTCCAGTAATAGCTTCTGGTGGAGCAGGTAATTTAGAGCACTTATATGACGCAATTAGGAATGGAGGAGCAAGCGCAGTTTTGGCGGCATCTATTTTTCATTATGGTGAGTATACTATTAAAGAAACAAAAGAATATTTAAAATCCAAGAACGTTCCTATAAGATTATAATATGTTAAAAAACTTAGAACAGTTAATAAAAACGATCAGAGAAAAACAAAACTCCTCTCCAGATCGGTCTTATACTAATAAATTATTGAATGATAAAAATCTAAGTGTTTCAAAAGTAAAAGAAGAAATAGGAGAACTAATCGAAGCGGTAGAAAAGAATTCAAATAAAATACATGAAGCTACGGATGTTATTTATCATTTGATGGTTTATCTTGAAGCAAATAACATCAAAATAGAAGATGTAATGGGAGAATTAAAAA